>Ga0078972_1000172_pt1 | contig 267931 bp, 256 predicted proteins | sample YelNatPaOPGAMG01_FD_67568 | JGI IMG/M metagenome (GOLD analysis project Ga0078972, IMG submission 67568) | Hot spring thermophilic microbial communities from Obsidian Pool, Yellowstone National Park, USA - OP-RAMG-01 (SPADES assembly) (version 2) | ecosystem: Environmental > Aquatic > Thermal... | reverse complement strand
CTATCAAGCTTGCTTTGCACCGCTGCAGTGCAACCACTCATTCGGGCCGTTAGCTCAGTTGGTCAGAGCAGAGGACTCATAATCCTTTGGTCGCAGGTTCAAGTCCTGCACGGCCTACCAAATCAATCTGCATGATGCCAGCCTGGACGACTTATCTCCTGTTCATCAGTTTCGCGCTGGCCGCATCGTTCACGCCAGGGCCGGCGGTGATGTTGTCGATCCACAATGCCTTGCAATTGGGGTGGCGACATGCCTTGTGGTCTTCGCTGGGCAATGTTTCCGGTCTGCTGGTGCTGGCAACGTTGAGCGTGCTGGGCCTGAACGCGGTGTTGCAATCATCGGAACTGGCGTTCACAGTGGTGAAGGTTGCTGGGGCCGGTTATCTGATCTGGCTCGGCATCCAGCAATGGCGCAAGGCGGGAAAGCCACTTGTTGCGGCGCCTGAGGAATGCAGCGGCAAAACTGTGGAATATCGCCCTCGCGCACTCTATTCCAGGGGGCTGGCGGTGGCGCTGACCAATCCCAAGGCCATCGTGTTCATTGCAGCCCTGTTCCCGCAGTTCATCAGCGTGGCTAAGCCCATGGCGCCGCAGTATGCCGCGTTGACCTTGACCTTCATGCTGATCTCGCTGCTGGCACTGAGCACTTATGCGGGAATAGCGGTGTTGGCGCGCAGACGGCTTGGGGCTTGGTTTGCCTCGGGGTGGCCGCAACGCATCTCAGGGTCGGTGTTTTGCGCTTTCGGCTTGGGTCTGCTGCGGCTACAAAGGGCGTGATCGGCTGACGTGAGTCGCGCGTTTCTACGCCCAGCCTGGGGGCGCCCAGCATTCCATCATGCGCAGGCGCGCGGCCTGCAGGCGAGCTGACATGAGCGCCGCGAAGAGTTTCATCAGTGCATAGCCCAGCGCGGGATCACGTTCGCATTCCTGCAGGATGGCCTTGCCATCGAATCGCAACAAGGTGCTGCGGGTGAGCGATTTGGCTTCGAAGGCCCATTTGTAGGGAGGAATGAGCCAAGACCAGCCGAGCAACGCCGCTGATCGCCGTGGCGCTGATGCGACGGCTGCATGCAGCTGCCGTGCCTGCGGACGCGGTGCAGCTCGTTCCAGGCGACGGTGCCACGGTGGACGCGGCGCTGGTGGCCCACCCCACCGTCGCCGGAGTGATGTTCACCGGCTCCACCGAAGTCGCCGCGGCGGATCGCGCAAACGCTGGCGCAGCGCCTCGGCTCTCAGGGACACCCCATCCCGCTAATCGCCGAGACCGGCGGGCAGAACGCGACGATCGTCGATTCCTCCGCCTGGGCCGAGCAGGTCGTTGCCGACGTGCTGACATCCGCCTTCGATTCCGCCGGGCAGCGCTGCTCGGCGCTGCGGCTGCTGTGCGTGCAGATGGATGTGGCCGATCGCGTGATCGCGATGCTCAAAGTGGCGATGCGCAAATGGGTCATGGGCTACCCCGACCGCCTGCACACCGACATCGGCCCGGTGATCGATGCCGAAACGCGCGAACGTTTGGAGGCGCACATCGCACGCATGCAGACCGAGGGCCTAGCGGTCACTCGCCTCGCGCGCGACCAAAGCGGCGGCTACGGCACCTTCGTGCAGCCCGCGCTGATCTAGATCGACGCTGTCAGCCGTCTGCAGCACGAGGTGTTCGGCCCGGTGCTGCATTTGCTGCGCTATGCGCGCGCGCAGCTCGGCGCGGTGGTCGGCGCGATCAACACCACCAGCTACGGCCTGACCTTTGGCATCCACAGCCCCCTCGACGAAACCATCGCCGAGGCCAGCGACCGCATCCACGCGGGCAATCTCTCCGTCAACCGCCACATGAATGGCACCGTGGTCGGGGTGTAGCCCTTCGGCGGCATGAGGCTCTCTGGCGCCGAGAGGAAGGCCGGCGGGTCGCTTTACCTGCACCGCCTGGTGCAACCCACGCCACAAACGGCGGCTGCGGTGCTAGGCGCTCTGGCCACCGCAGCGATTGCAGTGACTCACCCGGAGCCGCCGCCCGCGCCCGTGCAGGCGCTTGCGCAGCGCGCCAGTGCGCTGCGCGAGAATGCCGTGTCCATCGACGGAATCGATGCCGCGCAGGCCGCAACCCTCTGCAGCCGTTACCTGGCGCTCAGTCCGCTCGGCAAGGTCTACACCCTGCCCGGCCCGACCTGCGAGAGCAATCGCTACCGCCTGCTGCCGCGCGGCACGGTCTGGGCTATGCCGCAAACGCCGCTGGGGCGACTGCACCATCTCGCCGCGGCGCTGGCAAGCGGCAATGTCTGCTGCGTCGAGACTGCCGCCGAAGCCCCAGTTGCGCGCTCGATCTCTGCCTTTCCGCAGGCCGTACAAGCCTTCGTGCGCCTGTGCACGCCCTATCAGGCTGATGCCCTGCCGCTGCTCGGCGTGGTGCTGTTCGAGGGTATGCTGACGCGCTGGGCACAGCGCGAAGGTGCCAACGTGCGCATCGCAACCCTGAGCACCACGCAGATCGCCGACGGCGTACTGATCGACCTCACCGCCCTGGTGCACGAGCAAAGCCTGAGCACCAACACCACCGCGGCCGGCGGCAACGCGCAACGGGTGACCCTGGGCGACCACCCGCGCACCGCCCGACCGGCGACAATCCAGCAGCCGAGCCGCCCCGCCATGCACACCTCCCCATCCGCCCCGCCCCCACTCGGCGCCGAGATCCCGCACTGGACTCCGCCGCCCTCTCCTGCCCGACAGCCGCACGTCGGACAGTTCTGCACCCTGGAGCCTGCCGACCCGCAGCGCCACTCCGCCGATCTGTTCGCCGCGTACAGCCTGGACGCGCACGGCGACAGCTGGACCTATTTGCCCTATGGCCCGTTCGCCACACAGCACGACTATGCGACCTGGATGCAGGCCAGCTGCACCGGCCTCGACCCGCTGTTTTTCACCATCGTCGATCGCGCCAGCGGCAAGGCTTCGGGACTGGCGAGCTATCTGCGCATTACGCCCGCGGCAGGCAGCATCGAGATCGGCCATCTGGCATTTTCGCCGCTGCTGCAGCGCAAGCCTGCGGCAACCGAGGCGCTGTACCTGCTGATGCGCGAGGCGTTCGCCCTCGGTTATCGGCGGCTGGAGTGGAAATGCAACACGCTCAACGCCGCCTCGCGCCAAGCGGCGCTGCGACTGGGGTTTACGTTCGAAGGGGTGTTCCGGCAGGCGACCGTGGTCAAAGGCCGCAACCGCGACACCGCGTGGTTCAGCATCATCGACAGCGAGTGGACCGCGCTGGACGCAGCCTTCCGCCACTGGCTTACGCCAGGCAACTTCGATGATACTGGGCAGCAGCGCGAGCGCCTGTCGGCACTCACCGCCGCCGCCCTGGGGCGGGACTGCTCAGGTTAGGCGGAATAGACCGGGAAGGCGTCGGTGAGCTTTTTCACTTCGGCGCGCACCCGCTCCAGCGTCGCGGCGTCTTCGGGCTTATCGAGCACGTCGGCGATCAGATGCGCAGTCTTGGCGGCTTCGGCCTCCTTGAAGCCGCGCGTGGTCATCGCTGGTGAACCCACACGGATGCCCGAGGTGACGAAGGGCTTTTCTGGGTCGTTCGGAATGGCGTTTTTGTTCACCGTGAGATGCGCCTCGCCCAACACCTTCTCGGCCGCCTTGCCGGTGATGTTCTTGGCGCGCAGGTCGACCAGCATCACATGCGATTCGGTACGCCCGCTGACAATGCGGAGGCCACGACTGGCGAGCGTCTCGGCCATCACTCGTGCGTTGGCGAGCACTTGCTGCTGATACGCCTTGAACTCCGGTGAGAGCGCTTCCTTGAACGCCACTGCCTTGCCGGCGATCACATGCATCAGCGGGCCACCCTGGATGCCGGGGAAGATCGCGCTATTGATCGCCTTGGCGTGCTGCTCTTTCATCAGGATGACCCCGCCGCGCGGGCCGCGCAGGCTTTTGTGCGTAGTCGTGGTCACAACGTCGGCATGCGGCACGGGGTTGGGATAGACGCCGGCGGCGATCAGGCCGGCGTAATGCGCCATGTCCACCATGAAATAGGCGCCAATGTCCTTGGCCACGCGGGCGAAACGCTCGAAGTCGATGCGCAGGCTGTAGGCGCTGGCTCCGGCAATGATCAGTTTGGGCTTGTGTTCGTGCGCCAGACGCTCCATCGCGTCGTAGTCGATCTCTTCCTGGGCGTTCAAGCCGTAGCTCACCACCTTGAACCACTTGCCGCTCATGTTCAGCGGCATGCCGTGGGTGAGGTGTCCGCCTTCAGCCAGGCTCATGCCCATGATGGTGTCGCCAGGGTTGAGCAGCGCAAAGAACACGCCCTGGTTGGCCTGCGAGCCGGAGTTGGGCTGCACATTGGCGGCTTCGGCACCAAACAACTGTTTGACGCGGTCGATCGCCAACTGCTCGGCGATGTCGACAAACTCGCAGCCGCCGTAATAGCGCTTGCCGGGGTAGCCTTCAGCGTATTTGTTGGTCAGTTGCGAACCCTGCGCCTGCATCACCGCAGGCGAGGTGTAGTTCTCCGAGGCAATCAGCTCGATGTGGTCTTGCTGACGCTGGTTTTCGGCTTGGATGGTTGCCCACAGTTCGGGGTCGATCTGGGCGATGGTGATGTTGCGGTCGAACATGGATAGGGTCCAGGTAACGGCCCGCGGCTGCCTGGGTGAAGGCAAGCGCGCAAGCCTGGGCTGATCGGAATCATTGACAGCGATGGCGCTGGCCCAGGCGAACGGCTTCAAGTCCAGCACTCCCCGGTGGTTTATCCCACCTCGAGACCGGTTTGGTCGCCAGTCTCTATCGCCAGTCGTGCTGACTCTTATGATAATGCCTTGCCGCGTTGCCGCGCCTTGCTCAGGTCAGCGAGGACGGTTTTTGTTCCGTGGACTGCGGCTCGACGGCAACCGTGGGCTTTGCAACCGACGTAGCCCCATGCGCATCGGAGTGCGCCCCGGCACTGGCCGTCAGCGGCGCCGCTGACGGCTTGGGAAACACGCCCGCCACCCGCTCGAGCTGCACCTGCTCGGCCAGCACCTTGTCGGCGTAGCCACCCTCAGTGACATCGGTGGTGGCGCCAACGTAGTAGCGCAAACCAGCGCGCACCGAACCGCCGCGGTTGATCGCGTCCTTGAGCACCACGGCACCGACGCGCATATTGGCCAGTGGATCAATGCTGGCCTGAGGGCCGCCGAACGCGGCGAACTTATCGCGGTGTACACCAGCCATCACCTGCATCAGCCCGGTCGCACCCGCGCCACTGGCGGCGTAGGGGTTGAACGAAGACTCCACCGCCATCACTGCCAGAATGAGTAGCGGATCGAGTTTTTCCTGCCGCCCCACGATCCACGCCGCGCTGACGAGTTGAGCCATGGCATTGGGCGCAATGCTGTAGCGCCGCGCCAGCCAGTTGGACACCGTGCGTTGCTGCGCCGTCAGCGCGGGCGCCTCGATGGATGGCAATGAGGCGGCTTGTACTGCGGGCATCAGCGCATCCGTGGGCTTTTGCGCCAGTGCCTGCAGCGCATCGGTTGCTGTCTTGCGTGCCATGACCCACTGAGTCAAGCCACGGTCCAGCGAGGAGATGGCATGCGGCTGGAAATACAAATACGCACCACCAGCCACCACAAACAAACCCACCATCATCAAGGTTTGATGTGTCAACTCCCAAAATCCACCAATCAACCGACGTGCGCGCGGCAGAGTGGATTGCATTGCGTTCAACATGGAACACTCCTGTGTCTAAGCGGAAAAGCCGCTGCGTGAGACCCACTGCAGACGTCGTTTCTCAAGGGCACAGATCCGACAACACAGGCTCACCAAGGGAGCCCAACAGCCTAAGATGCGAACTTTGCGTGAAGTTGGCACCTGAACTGCTGCGTTCAATCGGTTGACCACAGCAGGGCGTGTTTCGGGGCGAGTGTGCAGCCCGCCTGATGAACAGGCGCATTAGGGCAAACACGGATCGAATTTTAGGAATATCCTTATTCCTGGTCAACGCATAAGGTCTTGTTTCTTACTTCTATTCGTTATATGAAATACCAGGACCTCCGCGATTTCCTCTCTCAGCTCGAAGCCCTTTCCCTGTTGCGCCGCAGCCGTCAGGCGGTGTCGCCGCATCTGGAAATGACCGTTGTCTGTGACGCCCTGCTTCGCGGGGGTGGGCCTGCGGTACTGTTCGAGCAGCCCACCGGCTACACCATGTCAGTGCTGGGCAATCTGTTCGGTACGCCGCAGCGCGTGGCGTTGGGCATGGGTGCGCAGGACGTGAGCGAACTGCGTCGCATTGGCGAAGTGCTCGCCCGTCTGAAGGAACCCGAGCCGCCGCGTGGTCTGAAGGACGCGGGCGAGCTGATGCAGTTGGTCAAGGCAGTATGGGACATGCGGCCGCACAGCGTGTCCCGCCCAGCCTGCCAGCAGGTGGTGCTCGAAGGCGGCGATGTCGATCTGAACCGGCTGCCGATCCAGACCTGCTGGCCGGAGGATGCCGGGCCGCTCTTGACCTGGGGGCTGGTGATCACACGAGGACCGCAGAACGTGCCGACACCGCGCAGGCGGCAAAACCTGGGCATCTACCGCCAGCAGCGCATCGGCCGCAACCGGCTGATCATGCGCTGGCTGGCGCACCGCGGAGGCGCGCTCGACTTTCGCGAATTCGCGCTGGCCAATCCGGGTCAGCCCTTTCCCATCGCCGTGGCGGTCGGCGCCGATCCGGCGACCACGCTGGGGGCGGTCACCCCGGTACCTGATACATTGAGTGAATATCAGTTCGCTGGTCTGCTGCGCGGTTCGCGCACCGAAGTGGCCCGCTGCATCGGCCTCGACCTGCAGGTGCCGGCCAGCGCGGAAATCGTGCTGGAGGGCCAGATTCCACCGGCTGTCGCGGGCTGGCGCGGCGAGAGCGAAACCGGCGTGCCGCTGATGGAAAAAAACGGCTACCTGCATGCGCTGGAAGGCCCGTTTGGCGACCACACCGGCTACTACAACGAGCAAGAGTGGTTTCCGGTGTTCGAGGTCGAGCGCATCACTCAGCGCGAACAACCGATCTATCACTCGACCTACACCGGCAAGCCGCCGGACGAGCCCGCGGTGCTGGGCGTGGCGCTCAACGAGGTGTTCGTGCCCATCCTGCAAAAGCAATACCCCGAAATCCAGGATTTCTACCTGCCGCCAGAGGGCTGCAGTTACCGGCTGGCCGTGGTCTCGATCCGCAAGGCCTACGCCGGCCATGCCAAACGGGTGATGTTCGGTATCTGGGGGTTTCTGCGGCAGTTTCTTTACACCAAGTTCATCATCGTCACGGATGCGGATGTGAACATTCGCGACTGGAACGACCTGATCTGGGCCATCACCACGCGGGTCGATCCGGTGCGCGACACCGTGCTGGTGGACAACACGCCGATCGACTATCTGGACTTCGCCTCGCCGACCGCAGGCCTGGGCGGCAAGATGGGACTGGACGCGACCAACAAATGGCCCGGCGAGACCACGCGCGAATGGGGCCGGGTGATCACCCCGGATGCGCCGGTCACCGCGCGCATGCAGGGCGTGATCGATGCCTTGCTCTCCAGGCCGCCACAACAATAAGTCGTTTCAAAACAATGGGCAGATGAATGAATCTGTCTGCTTGCAGACCATGACCCCACGCGGATGTCGTGTTTGGCTTGACGCTGACTTCACACAGGGCGTACGTTAAGGCTGTCTTTGCAGTTCAGCTGCTTCGACAGACAGACCGGGTCGAACTCGGGCTGTTGCAAGACCTCCCATCATGCATCCCTGCATGAGCTTGACAGGCGGCAGCAAACCCGACTGTCGGATCCCGGGCCGCAGACCTTCTGGCTGCGGCCTGCTTCGTTTTTGCCCTTGGTGCCGCGAATATCAGTGCTTGCCGCTCTGCATGCGCTCGCCCGGTATGGGACTGTCACCCGCAATCTTGTCGCGCGGTTCCACCTTGAGCTGCAATTGCAGTTGCCCACCTCCCGCGAGCTTCACAGCGACCGGCACGGTGGCGCCAACTTTCAGCGGCTCTTTCAGGTCCATGAACATCAGGTGGTAGCCCGAACCCGGCTGCATGCGCAGGGTCTTGCCTGCTGGTAGTGGAATGTCGCCCACTTCGCGCATGCGCATGACGTTGTTCTCCATGCTCATGGTGTGCAGCTCCACATGCCCGCAGACCGGTGAAGCCGCAGCCACGATCCTGTCGTCCGCCTTGCCATGGTTGACGATGGTGAGAAACCCACCGCCATTGCGCGCCCCCGGAATGGATGGCAAGGCCTGCGCCTGCGTCACTTCGATGTCGCCCGCTCGTTGCGCCATGGCGGCAGGGGCAATGGCCAGCATCAACGCGGCTGTGCTGGTGGCCAGCCAGCGGTGCGTGGTCAATTTGCACAGACTCATGTGTTCTCTCCTTGGGATCGCAGGCTGTGGACGACCGCTATGGATTGTCAGCGAAAATCGCCACTTAAAAGGTGCGTATTCTTTCAGCACAAGACAATTAGCAACTAGCGACAAATCGTCGCACACCCCACCCTCCGCCATGTCCACACCTGCCTTGCCCTCTCTTCCTCAGCGCATCACTCTCGCCGGAGGATGTTTCTGGTGCCTCGACGCCGCGTATCGCCCCTTGCGCGGTGTGCTGCGCGTGGAATGCGGTTACAGCAATGGCCACGTTTTGCGCCCCAGCTATCGCGATGTCTGCACTGGGCTTACCGGACATGCCGAAGTCATCCGTCTGGACTTCGACCCGGATGTGCTGCCGCTCAGCACGGTGCTTGACGTGTTTTTTGCCATGCACGATCCGACCACGCACAACCGGCAGGGCAATGATGTCGGTCCACAGTACCGCTCGGGCATCTACACGCATGACGCGGCACAGCTTGCTGCGGTGCGCAGCTTCGTGCAGCAGCTCAGCACGCAAAAACTGTTTGCCGATCCCATTTTGACGGAAATCGAACCCGAGTCGAACTACAGCCCTGCCGAAGAGGAACACCAGGATTACTTCGCGCATCACCCCTATCAGGGCTATTGCGCCGCGGTCATCGCGCCCAAGGTGGACAAACTGCGCAAACGCTACGCCGCTCTGCTTCGCTCGGGCGCATGAAGGCAGCGCAGACGATCAGAAGTCCGGGCATCGGCGTTCTGGAATGGGCGCGGGTTGCCGGTGGTGGCCTGCTCGGCGTTGCCGCAGTTGGCTGGATCAGCCAGCTGATTGAAGGCAGCAGCGGATGGGCGTATGTGCCCTGGCTGGTCGCGCCCATCGGGGCGAGCGCGGTCATTGTGTTCGCACTGCCGAGCAGCCCATTGGGGCGCCCCTGGTCGGTCGTTGGCGGCAACACCCTGGGCACGCTCGTGGGCATTGCCTGCGCGCATTGGATCGGCCCGCCCTGGCTTGCTGCCGGAGTGGCCGTGGGCGGAGCAATTGCACTGATGCTGCAAGCACGCTGCTTGCATCCGCCCGGCGGGGCCGCAGCCTTGCTGGCCGTTCTGACGCACACCACGGACTGGCGCTTCGCCTTCGTGCCCGTCGCCTTGAATTCGACGTTGCTCGTCGCCAGCGCGCTGTTGTGGCACGCATTCACGCGCCGACCGCATCCGGCGCCGCAGCCCGCTGACGATGCGGTCTTGCCCAATGCGGACGAACTATCGAGCGCGCTTGACGACGCCGTTGCGCGCTATGGCGAAGTGCTCGACATCGACCGTGCCACCTTGCGCAACCTGCTGGAGGACGCACAGATTCACGCCTACCAGCAGCGGCTCGACAGCGTGCGCTGCAGCGACATCATGCAGCGCAACGTGCAGTTCACCCACCCCGATGAAAGCGTGGCCGATGCCCAGCTTCGATTGGAAGAGCACGGCATCAAGGCGCTGCCCGTGATCGACAAACACAGGCAGGTCATTGGCATCGTCACTGCGGCCGATTTACGCACCCATCCGGACGCAGCGCCCAGCGCGGTACGCGAATCTGCCACGCCGGTCGCCGCGCGCATGACACGGCAGGTACGGGTGGTGTCCGAAACGCGCCATCTGTCCGAGTTGATCCCCCTGTTCGCGGGCAGCGGCCACCATCACATCCCGGTGATCGACGACGCGGCCCGCCTGGTGGGCATGATCACACAGAGCGACGTGATGCGCGCGCTGCACCGGCCCGCGCAGCAGACGCACGGCTGAGGCCGTGCCTGTCGCACACCGACGGATCAAATTACCATATCAGAATGATATGTTATAACATAAATATATCGTTCCCACTCCATCCATAACGTGCCGATGAACACCACGCTGCGCCACTCCCTGCCCTTGCATCCGCTGTTTGCTGCCTGCACGCTGGCGCTCTGCCAGAGCGCGTTCGCGCAGACCGCTGCACAGCCGACACCGCTGCCCGCGATCGAAGTCAACGCCGCGCCGGTGGTCGGCGCGCCGGGGGCGCCCACGGTCAATCTGTCCGGCCCGCAGTTGCTGCTGCGCCAGGGCGGCAGCAACACCCTGGGTGCGGCGCTCTCCGGCCTGCCCGGATTAAGTTCGACCTGGTACGGGCCGAATGCCGACCGTCCGGTGGTGCGTGGCCTGGACGGCAACCGGGTGGACATCCTGTCCAACGGTTCCGCACTGCTCGATGCCTCTGCCGCCAGTTACGACCACAACGCCCCGCTCAACCCGCTGGCGGCGCAGTCGATCGAGCTGCTGCGCGGCCCGCAGGCATTGCCATACAGCGGCGGCGCGGCAGGCGGTGTGGTCAACCTGATCCAAGAGGACATTCCGCGCGATCCGCTGCGTGGAGTGGACGGTGTGGCGCAGCTGCAGGGCGACACCGCGTTTCATGGCAGCTCGGCGGCGTTCTCGCTCGACGGCGGCAACGGCCAGCTCGGGCTGCATGCCGATGCCTACCACCGCGAGGCTGGCGACTACTCTGCGCCAAGCGGCGTCACCGCGCCGTCGATCGAAGGTGGGCGGGTGCTCAATTCCGCAGCGCACGGCAGCGGCGGCACCCTGGGCGGCGGGCTCACCGGCAGCTGGGGCTATCTCGGCGCGGCAATCAGCCGCAATGACAACCGCTACGGCACCATCGTCGACCCGAATGTGCACATCGACATGCGCTCCACCCGCACCAGCGTGCGCGGGGCGCTGCGCAACGCCCTCGGCGCGGAAAGCGTGGGGCTGTCGTACACCCACACCGACTATCGCCATGTCGAACTCGATTCCGGCCAGCCCGCCACCCGCTTTGTCAACACCGGCGACAACCTGCGTCTGACCGCGCATCACACCCTCGGGTCGGTGCGGCTAGAAACCGGGCTGCAGGCGCTGCGCTTCGATTTTTCCGCGCTCGGCGACGAAGCCTTCCTGCCGCAGACCCACACCCGCAACACCGCGCTGTTCGCTCTGGCCAGCGGCGCCAGCGGCCCTTGGGCCTGGTCTGCAGGCGGACGGCTAGAGCAGGTGCGCGTGGTCTCCGATGGTGAGGCCGCCACCGGCATTGCCCGCTTCGGCGCTGCAAGCACCCGGCGCTTTACGCCGCTGAGCGTGTCGCTGCAGGGCCAATACAAGATCAGCCCCACGCTAGCCCTAACCAGCACGGTGTCACACAACGAGCGCTCGCCGAGCTATGACGAGCTCTACGCCGACGGCCCGCACGACGCCACCAGCGCCTACGAGCGCGGCAACCCGGCACTGCCCAAGGAGCGCAGCAACAGCATCGAGGCCGGATTCAAATTCGCTCAGGGCCGCGCCCGCTATACCGCCACCGCCTTCCTCACCCGCTACGCCAGTTACACCGCGCTGATCCGCAGCGGGAACACAGTCGACGGCGACGGCAACATCGTTCCCGCTGACACGCCGGACGCGCTGCCGGAGTTCAACTATGTCGGGGTGCGGGCGCGCTTCGTCGGCATCGAAGCCACGATGCTGCAGCCGCTGATCGACCACGCGGGTCAGCGTCTGGACCTGGCCGCTCGGCTGGACTGGGTGCACGCCGATGATTTGAGCAACAACCAACCACTGCCGCGCATCGCGCCACTGCATGTCACCCCGGCGCTGATTTACGGCACCGGCCCGTGGAGCGCGCGGGCAGAGTTGCAGATGACCGCGCGGCAAAACCGTGTGCCGAGCAGCGACCTGCTCGGCCCCACCCCCGGCTATGTGCTGGTGAACGCAAGTCTCACCCGGCGCATTGTGCTGGGCAACCAAAGCGGGCTGTGGTTCGTCAAGCTCAGCAACCTGACCAACCAGACCGCTTACAGCGCCGGATCGATCGACACCCTGCGCAACCTTGCACCGCTGCCCGGCCGCGGCATTGCTGCGGGGGTGCAGCTCAGTCTGTGATCAGCGCACCTGCTTGAGCAGGATCTGGATCTGCGCATCCGACGGCACGCCGATCAGCATGTCGGCGCGGCCGTCGGCTTTGCGCCAGATCACCACAGGCACACCAAACAGATTCTGGCTGTTGTACAGCGCCAGATTGGCCGCCAGTTCATCGCGTACCTTCGGCGTGATGGTCTGCGCCGGCTCGATGCCGCCGCCGGGCTGGCCGCTGGCGGCAAAGTCGTAGTCGTCCTCGTTTTTATAGAACGCCTGCAGCGGGTCGCTCGCCTGCAGAATGGCCGCGGCCTTGGGCAGGCTGCTTGGGGTGAGCATGCCCAGCGGAATCCAACGAAACTGAACATCGTCCTTGCCGACGAAGGCGCGCAGCTTTTTGTAGAGCTGATGGCAGAACGGGCAATTGGGGTCGAAAAAGATATAGACCGCGCGCTTGCCGCTGCCTTCGGCGATGAAGGTGGCCTTGGCGATGTGGGCCAGCACGCCCTCGGCCTGACGGGCGCTTTGCGCCTGCACCGCAGGCAGCAGGCCAAGCAGCGAGGCGGCAGCAAGGTGCCGCAGCAGCATGCGGCGTTGGGGCGAAAGCGGATGCGACATGCGGGTCTCCTCGTCGTTGTGGTGGATCGATGCGACAATCATGCCGCAATTTCAGCGCCTCAGCACGTCCCCATGTCGCTTCATCTCCACGCCGCTCGCGCCGCCTGGTCGCAGCCCGACTTCCAGTCGGTGCTGCTTGCCGAACTGCTGCAATCCGGCGCCTTGGTCGGACCTCTGCAGAAAGGCATCTCCCGGGGCAGCCACGCCCTCACCGACGATGTCTGCCTGATGGTGCTGCAGCGCGACGAGCGCGCAGACTGTTTGCAAGTGCGGGCCGGGCTGAGCTATTTCAGCATCATCCCCGGCTGCGCCTGCGAGGCCGACCCGACGCCAATGAGCGAGCTGCCGGAATACGTGGAGCTGCAGATCGACATTCAGCGCGCAGACGATGCGGCAACGCTGAACATGCTTGACGATTAGGGCGCCAGTCTCTGCCGCAGCCAGCTGCCGTCGGGTTGCAGGGTGTAGCTCAGGCGATCGTGCAACCGCGACGGGCGGCCCTGCCAAAACTCCCAGGCATCGGGCACCAGGCGGTAGCCGCCCCAGTGCGGCGGCCGCGGTGGGTTGATGCCAAAGCGCATTCCGTATTCCGCGGCGCGCTTGAGCAGCACACTGCGTCCTTCGATCGGCTCGCTCTGCGGCGACGCCCAGGCACCGATGCGCGAGGTCAGCGGACGGCTGGCGAAGTAAGCATCCGACTCCTCGGCGCTCACCTTCTCCACCCGGCCCTCGATGCGCACCACGCGTTCGAGTTCGACCCAGTGGAATTGCAACGCGGCAAAGGCGTGCGCCTCCAACTCGCGCCCCTTGCGGCTGTGATAGTTGGTGTACCAGACCACGCCGCGCGCATCGACATGCTTGATCAGCACCACACGGGTGGACGGACGGCCGTTCTGCCCCACGGTGGCCAGAGTCATGGCATTGGGTTCGGGAACCTGCGTCTCCAGGGCCTGCTGCAGCCAGTGTTCGAACTGTTTGAGCGGATCGGCGTCGGCATGAGCCTCGTCGAGTTCGGCGCGGCTGTAATCTTTACGAAGGTCGGAGAGCGATTTCATGCGTGCAGTATAGAAACGACGCCGCGATTTCTCTTGATGTGACCAGCGTCACACAGTTGTATCAAAATTTTTCAATATTGCGTTCGATCAATGTGAGCGCAAAGCTGGTCGCCATAATTCTGTATCGTTTTTCTCAACTATTCCTGACATGACCACCGCACTAACTCCACAAGCCGCCGAACCGGCGCACGCCAGCAGCTGGCTGGCGCACTTTCCCATCACCCTGTTCGCCACCATCATGGGCACGACCGGGCTGGCCATTGCCTGGCACAAGTCGGCGCAGGTGTTGTCGATGCCACACGGCGTGGGCATCGGCCTGAGCTATGCCGCGCTGACGCTGTTCGTCGTGCTGCTGCTGGGCTACGGGGCCAAGGCCTTGCGCTACCCCGGCGAGCTCAGGGCCGAGTTCAACCATCCGGTGCGCATCAGCTTCTTCCCGGCGATTTCCATCAGCGCGCTGCTGCTGTCGATCGCCTTGCTGCACGTGCAGCCGGTGTGGTCGCAAGCATTGTGGTGGGGCGGCATTGCGCTGCATCTGGTGTTCACCGTGGTGATCATGTCGTCCTGGATTCACCACACCCACTATCAAATCGAGCATTCCACCCCGGCATGGTTCATCCCCGTGGTGGGCAACATCCTGGTGCCGATTGCCGGCATGACCCACGGCTCGCCGGAAATCTCGTGGTTCTTTTTCAGCATCGGCCTGGTGTTCTGGATCGTGCTGCTGACCGTGATGATGAACCGCTTTTTCTTCCATCCCCCGGTTCCGGCCAAGCTGCTGCCCACCCTGTTCATCCTGATCGCGCCGCCAGCGGTGGGCTTTTTGTCCTACCTCGCGCTCGACGGCGGCGCTGTCGACAACCTCGCCCGCGTGCTGTTCTATGTGGCGCTGTTCACCACGTTGTTGCTGTTCTATCAAATTCCGCAGTTCCGCAAGGTGCCGTTTTTCATGTCCTGGTGGGCCTACTCCTTCCCGCTGGCCGCGATCACCATCGCCAGCCTGACCATGGGCAGCAAGATCGGCAGCGGTTTTCTCATCGGCCTGGGTGGCGCATTGCTGGCAGTGACCACTGCGTTGATCGCGCTACTGGTGGTGCTGACCATCAAGGCCATTTCCGACGGCAAAGTGTTCATTCCGGAATGAGGGCGCGCTCACTTGCACTCCGAAACCCGGCGCAGCCGGGTTTTTTTCGCTTATTTTTACGTCGAATGCCTCGCCTCACGGGCGCGGAATGCCAGGGATTTGTGGGCTGGCTGGCATGGCAGGCGTCGCCACGCTAGGCGTGTTGACCGTCGGGGGTGCAACCGAAGGCACTTGAGGAGGTGCAAGCGATGGTGGCATCACCGAGGGTGGAATCACCGCAGGCACGTTGACCGAGGGCATCTGCGGTACCGCTGGCATGGCGGGCAGGGTCGGCGCATTCAGATTCGGCAGGATGATCGCGGGCAGCGCAGGCCAAACGACGCCGGGCGTCGGCACATTGACGCGCTGTCCAGATTGCAGGGACTGAGCCGCCGAGCCTCCGATACTGGCCGCTTCCCCCGTCTTCGCCGGGCCGGAGGTTGCCCCGCCGGCCAGCGGTGGCAGCGCGAACTGCATGGCGTCCACATTCGGAATGACGCGCTCGGCCAACACAGACTGTGCCGACTGCAAGGTGCCAACGATGACCAGCGGCGCGGGCTGCTTCCCGGCGGCAGATTGCAACGCGGCATTCAATCCGGCATTCGCGCCTTCGATGCGCAAGCCATGCGACTCCCACCCCTGCGGGGTGCGCAGCAGATAACCGACCAGCACCACGCGGGCGCCAATCGGCGCCGCAACCAAGGGCGATGGCTGCAGGGAGTCGATCACCTCGCCTTGTAGGCTCTGGCTGCCCCGCACCACAACCTGCGCGCCAACGGACAGCCCGGCACGCGCTATCGCGCGTCCGAGATCCATCCAGACACCGTTGACCCGAACCCGCCGCGCGTCTGCACTGACCGCCTCGATGCGCCCGCGCAGCAGGAACGGCGTGACCTGCCGCGCAGGCGTGCTGGAGAGCTGGACCAACCGCAACGCCTGCCATTGGTCAGCCCCCTGATGCAGCGCGCTGATGCGCACCACGTCACCGACGGACAGTCGGGACAGCGGCAGCGGCTGATCAGATTCGGTTCGCAGCAGGGTGGTGGGCAGCAGATGAATGGCCTGGCCCAGCACCACTAGGCGCGCGGCTGAAGGATCGATCTGCGACACGCGCCCGATGACGGCATGGTCGATGCGCACGTCCAGCGCATCCAGCCGCCCGCCCTGCTCCACAGCATGCACGCTCACCGTGTCGCCGAGGTGCAGGCTCTGCTCGCTCGCCACCTGCCCGTCCACGCGATAGCGCGTCTGCGGAGGAAGCGCATATTCCGAGCCATTTACAAAAATGCTGCCGAAACGCTGAACCGGGCCGATCGCCACAATGCCCGTTCCGCCGATGCCACCGGGGCTGATGCCGGTGCCGCCCATGCCGCCCGGGTCGATCCCTGTTCCGCCAATACCGCCCGGCGTCGCAGCCACCGACCCGGCCACCGCCAGCAGCAAACCCATCAGGGCAACACCTGCTGCGCGCAACACGAGCAGGCCATGACGTTGCAGGGCGTTCATTTGGCCTCTCCTGGTGGGCGCGAAGGCGGCACTGCCTCCTCGTAGTAATAAATCCCCAGACGCAGACGCTTCTTGCCCGCCTCCTGCGCGTTCCCTTGCGCTATGCGGTCGGCCTGCTCGGCCCGCGCGATGCGCTGATAGACCTCCTGCAAAACCTGCTCGCCAAGATGGCGCAAGTCCTCGCGCACCCCGTCCACCACCTTCGAGGACAGGTCGTCGAAATACACCGACTGTTCCAGAAAAGGCGCGCGGCCCTCCAGGTTGTGCACCGTGGTGCGCAGATGATCGCCGATATGTGCGCCCATGAACGCCAGCCTGTCCTGCGGCAGATCAGAGACATAACCGCCGCGCACCAGCCTCACCGCATCATCCTGCAGTTCCACCACGCCGGCGTGCAGCAACTCGTCGAGCACGGTGCGCGGCCGCATATCCGCCTTCACCAGCCGCACCAGGCTCTCGAAACTGGGCAGCGGCTCCGCAGCTCGCAGGGGCAGGACACGCGGCTCGCCCTGCGCGTCGCGATAGGCCTCGCTGGCCACCCAGGCGGCAACGACCTGCGCCGACAGATTGGCTCCATGCCGCAGGGCGATCTGCCCGGACCCTGCCTGCAATTCCTCGCGCAACCGCCGGACCTCCTTGCGATGAATTCCGCTGAGCAGACTCACGCGGCTATCGGTTGGCGCGTGCTTGCCGTCACGCGCGTCCAACGCAATGACCTCGCCCACGTAGACGAACTTGAGCAGTTCAGCCAGGCCGCCGTAAGTCCAGCCCTGCGTGATGAGGTAGCGCACGAAGGGCCGCAGGATCGACAGGGCCGCAGATTTGAGAGCGTCGTACATGAGGGCAGGATAAATCAGTGCAGGTTTGCTTGACGTGGGAAATTTTGCCACTATTATCAACACAAGCGCTGATGTGGGAATATTTACCACTCACGTGAACCAACGCTACTTTTGCTTTTAGGAGAACCATCATGTCCAAGACCCGTACCCTCGCCGTTCTGTCCTCTGCTGTGGCCACAGTATCGCTGTCATTTGGCATCGCCAGCGCGCAAACCGCCCTGCAGGCTGCCGGAGACGGCCAGAACTCTGCAACCACCTCAGTGCGCACGACAGATCAACACACCAAACCCGCCGCGCAAACGCGCACGTCCCCATCGGCCACGACCCGCGCTGAAACCCGCACGACCACCCAGAGCCAGACCCGGACCCAGTCGGCCGATGCCGCGCTGAGCCAATCCGGTTCGACCAACGCGCAAACCCGCACTGAGGCGCAAAACCGCAACACCGTCCAAACCCGCACGTCCGCCCAGACTCAATCCGTTGTTGGCGCGCAGGGGTCGGCCATCGGCCTGGGACTCGGAGCGCAGACTGGCGCACAGGCCGCCATGCAAGCGCCTTCGGTGCAGACGCCGAACGTGCCCGCGGTCACGTCACCCGCAGTCACCATCCCGGTGGTCGACACACCCGCGGTGCATGTGCCCTCGGTGCATACCCCGTCGGTCAACGTCCCGTCGGTCGTGATGCCCTCTGTCAATGTGCCTAGCGTGGCCACGCCGAGTGTGAACGTGCCGGTGGTCAATACGCCCTCGGTCGCGGTGCCGGTTGTGCATTCTCCGGCCATCAACATTCCGAATGTGATGCGTCCGCAGATGTAAGCAGCGGATCCCGGCAACGCCTTGCGTTGTTGGGATGGCGGTCAACCGCGCTGTTCGAGAAAGTCCCGGAGTTCCGTCACTGAATGCACCAGCCCAACCGGGGACAGGGTTTGCAATTGCGCAGCGTCATGCGCGCCATAGCTCACGCCAATGGCGTCGCACTGCGCATTGCGCGCCATTTGCAGGTCATGCGTAGTGTCGCCCACCATGACGGTGCGCTGCGGCGGACTGGCGAGCTCGGCCATGATGTCGTGCAACATGGCCGGATGCGGCTTGGAAAAGGTTTCATCTGCGGTGCGCGTGGTGTCGAACAGGCCGCGCAGTTCAGGCCGATCCATCGCTCGGCTCAGGCCGATACGCGACTTGCCGGTGGCAACCGCCAGGTTGTAGCCGACCGATCTGAGTTCATGCAGCAACTCCAGCACGCCGTCGAACAGCGCCAATTGGCCATCGAGCGCGAAGTAATGTTTGCGATAGGCTGCAGCCAGTCGTGGGTAATCCGCATGCGGCAAGTCCGGCGCGGCATGCCGCAGTGCGTCTTCCAGCCCGAGGCCGATGACATACGCGGCCTGTTCACGGCTGGGCACGGCCAGTCCGAGGTCGCCGCAGGCTTGCTGGATGGCGCCAGTAATGGCCGCAGTGGAGTCCATCAGCGTGCCGTCCCAGTCGAACACAATCAAGTCGTAATTCTGTCGGTACATAGTGGGGGGCTCGCGCTGGAAGTCAGGATGGCGCGCATTGTGCCCGCAATTGATGAAGCCATTGCTCGCAACTGTCTGGCAGCGGCGCCTGCAGCTCCAACCGCGCGCCCGTGGCCGGATGCGCAATAGCGAGCGACTGCGCATGCAGGAACATGCGCCTGAACGGTGGCAGGCCAGTCAGTTGCCCGCGTGACAGCAACGTGTTCAGTGCCTCATCGCCATATTTGTCGTCACCCACAATGGGGTGACCGCTGTGCGCCAGATGCACCCGGATCTGGTGCGTGCGTCCGGTCAGCAAACGGGCCTGCAGCAAGGTCAGCCCGCTCCAATCTCCCAGCCCCTCCAGGGCAAAGTGCTCCTGCGGACGGAACTGGGTGCGCGAGTCCTGGCCCTGCTGCGCATCCACCCGCACGCGCCGCTCGCCATTGGCCAGCACATATTTGCGCAGCGGCACCTCGACCAGCACCGCGCCACGCGTCCACAAACCCGCGACCAGCGCGAGATAGCGCTTGTCGGCATGACGCTCCCGCAGCGCCGCATGCAGCGCAGTGAGCGCACTGCGCTTCTTGGCGATCAGCAGCAGGCCGGACGTGTCGCGGTCCAGCCGGTGCACCAATTCGAGGAATTTTGCCGCAGGCCGCGCGGCGCGCATGGCCTCGATCACGCCGAAGCTCACCCCGGAGCCCCCATGCACCGCCACTCCCTCCGGCTTGTTGATGGCCAGCAGATCGTCGTCCTCGAACACGATGGGGAACTCAAGCGCTGGCGCGACGCGCGGTGCGTCCGCCAGCGCCACGCGAACCGGCGGAACGCGCACCTGATCGCTGGACAGAAGTTTTTGATCCGCACTGGCCCGCCCGCCGTTGACCCGCACCTCCCCCGAGCGCACGATGCGGTAGATGTGGCTGCGCGGCACTCCCTTGAGGTGGCGCGCGAGGAAATTGTCCAGCCGCTGACCCTCTCCCGCATCACCGACCTGGAGCAGTCGAACCTGGAGCGGGGGGGCAGTGTGCATATAATCGGATGTGAAGTTGTGGAGTTGGATAAGCAAATTTTGGCAATCTTTTCGCGGAGTTGCGAGATGCAGCTCCACGATGTGCCAAGAATGTAGTGGGTGCCGCCCCAATTGCGCCTTGCAGCCTGCCGGTTTCCCGGGTCGGCGCGAGGCCGATCAAACCACTGTGGCAGGGCACACATTCTAGATTCCGCGCCGCACTGCCTGTCTTGCCGCCCTGCCGTATCTGGCTGCGGCAAGGCCAGCAGACTTCATCGAAATGAGCGTTGGCCCAAAGCCCAAACGATGCTGTTGCGCGCATCACGTCACAAACGCGCGACGCCCGATTGGCTTTGCCATCCTGGATCTGAAACCCTTGAATCGACCATTCGCCTGCAACCGCACCACAGCCCTGACATCGTGCTGTGTGCCGTTCTCGCGCGTGAAACCTGCTTGTGCTCAACCACCCCGACACTCCACCCTGTATGCGGCGCCCGAGAGTCGCGGCATGCCAAGCCTCTCTGCGCCTGGGCCAAACGCCCAACACCGCAAGGCAGGTTTTTTCTTTCGGCGTGTGATGGATGGATCTTCCTGCATGAGCGTCGTCTGATTCTGCCTGCCCTGGCGCCGCGTTCCAAGCGGCAATCCAGCGCCTGGTTTCAGCTCCGGTCAACAACGCATGGGGGTGCCTTGGCACCCGCTTTGTATCGGCCGCCATGCGCGGCCAGGAGCTTTGACATGAAACGCATGTTGTTCAATGCCACACAGTCGGAAGAATTGCGCGTGGCCATCGTCGATGGGCAAAAACTGCTCGACATCGATATCGAACAGGCCGGGCGCGAGCAGCGCAAGGGCAATATTTACAAGGCCGTCGTCACCCGCGTCGAGCCTTCGCTCGAAGCCTGTTTCGTCGACTACGGCGAGGAGCGCCACGGCTTCCTGCCGTTCAAGGAAATCTCGCGTCAGTATTTCAAGGAAGGTGTCTCGCCCTCCCAGGCCCGCATTCAGGACGTGATCCGCGAGGGTCAGGAAATGCTGGTGCAGGTGGAGAAGGAAGAGCGCGGCAACAAGGGCGCCGCACTCACCACCATCATCTCGCTGGCCGGCCGGTATCTGGTGCTCATGCCCAACAACCCGCGCGGGGGTGGCGTGAGCCGCCGCATCGAAGGCGAAGACCGCCAGGAACTGCGCGAAGCGATGGACCAGCTCCAGTATCCCGAAGGCATGAGTCTGATTGCCCGCACCGCAGGCATCGGGCGCACCGCCGAGGAACTGCAGTGGGACTTGAACTACCTGCTCAAGCTGTGGAGCGCTGTGCGCGACGCGTCGGAGACGCAAAAGGGCGCGTTTCTGATCTATCAGGAATCGTCTCTGGTCATTCGCGCCATCCGCGACTATTTCACCAGCGACATTGGCGAAATCCTGATCGATACCGAGGACGTGTTTGAGCAGGCCCGGCAGTTCATGCTGCACGTCATGCCCGACACGGTCGAGCGCGTCAAGCGCTACCGCGATGATCTGCCGCTGTTCTCCCGCTTTCAGATCGAGCAGCAGATTGAAACCGCCTATTCCCGCACGGTCAACCTGCCCGCTGGCGGCGCCATCGTCATCGACCACACCGAAGCCCTGGTCGCGGTGGACGTCAACTCCGCGCGTTCCACGCGCGGCAGCGCCATCGAAGACACCGCCCTGCGCACCAATCTCGAAGCCGCCGACGAAGTCGCGCGCCAGATGCGCCTGCGCGACCTCGGCGGCCTGATCGTGGTCGACTTCATCGACATGGAAGAACCGCGCAACCAGCGCGCCGTCGAAGACCGTCTGCGCGACGCCCTGCGCCAGGACCGCGCCCGCGTGCAGGTGAGCAAGATCTCCAAATTCGGCCTGCTCGAACTGTCGCGCCAACGCCTGCGCCCGGCGCTGGCCGAAGGGGCTTCGGTGACCTGTCCACGTTGCAACGGCACCGGCCACATCCGCGACACCGAATCCAGTGCCCTGCAGATCCTGCGCATCATCCAGGAAGAGGCCATGAAGGAAGGCACTGCGGCGGTGCACGTGCAGGTGCCGGTGGAAGTTGCTTCCTTCCTGCTCAACGAAAAGCGCGCCGAGATCACCAAGATCGAACTGCGCCAACGCCTGTCGGTGCTGCTCATCCCCAACAAGCATCTCGACACGCCTAACTACAAGCTCGAGCGCCTCAAGCACGACGATCCGCGCCTGGACAACCTGCCCACCAGCTACAAAATGGCCGACGAGGCAGAAGAAGACACCGCCATCACCCGCCGCGAAAAAGAGCAGCGCCCGCGCCAGGAGGCGCTGGTACGCGGCATCACGCCAGAAGGTCAGGCGCCCGTCGTGCCCGCTCCTGTGGTCGACAAGTCCGCGGCATCCGGTGGAACCTCGGCTGGGTCGTCGGTTGGATCCTCGGTTGGTTCATCAGCGATACCTGCTGCCGCAGCAGCAGACAAGCGGGCTGCCCCAGCGGCCACGGGTGGCTTGTTCGGCTGGTTGAAGCGCCTGTTCTCAGCCGAGCCGGAGCAAACCCCTATGGCCAAGGCAGAGGCGCCCAAGCCCGCACAGGCGCTCACCCCGGCATTGACCAAGAGCGATGCGGGCACCAACGGACAGGGTGGACGCGGTCCGCGCAATGGTGCCAACCAGAACGGCAACCGACGCCGTGGCGGGCGTGACCGCCAGCGCGAAGGCCAGGGTGACGGGCAGAATGTCGGCCGGCAGCGCGGCAAGGATGCGGCGACTGACGATGTCGCCGAAGCCGGCACTGCAGACACCTCAGCGAGCCGCAATCGTCCACCCCGTGCCCAGCAGCAGGCCCAGGGAGAACGCGGCGGACGCAACGAGCGCAGCAAGCGCGAACGCACCCCGGAAGAGGCCGTGCCCAGCAAGGAACGCGCCGAAACCCTGTCGGCCCAAGGCCACTTCGGCACCGAAGACAACGCTGCCGACACCCTTTCGCGCACGCAGGCGGGAGACCGCTCAGGCAACCGCCGTCCGCGCCGCGAGGCTGGCGAGAACGCCTCCGCCCCAGAAGCCACTAGCCTGATCCCGACGGAAGACGCCACCTTGGCCGAGGCCGCCCCCGCAGACATGCAGGCAGATGGTGAAACCGGCGAGGCCCAGGCCGAGCGCAAATCGCGCAATCGCCGCGGCCGCGGCCGTCGCGGCGGGCGCCGTGAAGGCGGCGTCGCAGCGGAGAACGGCGAGATGACCGCAGAACCCGCCTCGGACTCTGTCGAAACCAAGGGCGGCGAGTCCACTCCAGCGCAGGGCCCCCGTTTCGGTTCCCTCGCTGCTCCCGTGGCGCTCGGCGCAGTGGCCGCGGCGGTCTCCGCAGCCCCCCCGGCGGACGAGGAAGCACCCCTGGTGCTCAAACTCGCCGAGCCGATCGATGCCAGCGCAATGACTGTGCAGGAACGGGGCGCTCCGGTTGAATTGGCCGCGTCTGCGGCTGAGCCTGCCCCTGCGCCTGTTCACGCATCGGCTCACGCCCCAGTCCCGGTGGCGAACGCTGCGCCAGCCAGCATCGCCCAGCCCGCCGTCGCGGCCTCCGCGCCAGCGGCTGCGCCGACCCGCTATGTTCTACCCGTCGAAACCTTGCAGGCCACGGCGCAAGCCGCGGGGCTGCAGTGGGTGCAGTCGGATGCGGAAGCCATCCGCCGCGTGCAGGAAGCCCTCGCCGCGCAGCCTGCGCCCATCCATGTGCCGCGCGAGCGCAAACCAGCGCCCAAGATGGATGAAGGCCCGCTGATCTTGGTGGAAACCGTGCGTCTCCTGCCCACCCTGCCATTGCCAGAGAACGCGCAGCCAACGCACTGAAGCCGAGGTGAACAGGCAGGCGCGGCGGTCAAGCCGTCTCGTCCGCCTGATCAGACACCAGCCCGAGCTTCACATCAGGGTAGCGCAGCGCGGCACGCAATTCGGCCTTCATGCGGGTGTTGTCCAGGCGACGCGATTCGCGCATGAAGCTGAGCATCATCGGGCTCAAGCCTGCGGCCTGTGCTTCGTCGCGCGTCACGCGGGGTGGTCTGGGTAGACCGTACAGTTCCGCAGCGAGGTCGAAGTAGTCGCCCATGCGCAGACTGCTGTCGTCGCAAACGTTGTACACCCGCCCGGGCGCAGCACGTTCGAGCGCCAGCAGGCACAGCCGTGCCAGATCGTCGGCATGAATGTGGTTGGTGTACACATCATCGGGCGGCGCCAAAACGGGCAGACCACGTTCCAGCCGCGCCCTGGGTGAGCGGGATTGTGCATCGTAAATACCGGAGATGCGCAGTAGACCAACCCGCCAGCGGCGTTCCCGCCCTGCCCGCCGCCAGCGTTCTTCGGCGTCGCAGCGGCGCTGCGCGCGCTCGGTCTGCGGCGCGCAGTTGCGCGTTTCCGCAACCAGCGCACCACCGCAATCGCCATACACCCCAGTAGTACTAGCATAGACCACGCGCAAGGTTTTTTTCGCGAGTCCGGATAAGATGCCTGACTGTTTCAGTCTGGAAATCAGATGACGGCTGCGCAAGTCGAATGTGCCCGAGGCGTCTCCCGGTGGAGCCAGCATCAGCACCCGATCCGGCGCGAGACCGGCAAGTCGCCACAGGGTTTGCGGCTGATCGAGATTGCCAAGCACCGGCATGATGCCTGCCGCACGCAGTGCGTCCAGCCTCTGGGGCGACGAGGTCAGCGCCAGCAGCCGGTAGCGCTGTCGCGCCAGCGCCGCCACCCGCATGCCGATGTCACCGCAGCCCACGATGAGCAGGCGGGGCCGCCGCAGTCCGCTTGTTCCGTGCATCTTCAACCTTTCTCATTCAATCCATGAATTTTCAAGTCACCGTCCAGCCCAGCGGCCATCAATACACCGCGCAGGCCGAAGAAACTCTGCTAGCTGCCTCCATCCGCCAATCGATCGGCCTGCCTTACGGCTGTCAGGACGGCGCCTGCGGGTCCTGCAAATGCAAGCTGCTGCAGGGTGACATCGCGCTTGGCCCGCATCAACTCAAGGCGCTGAGCGAGGCCGAGCGTGCGCAGGGCTTCATTCTCGCCTGCCGTGCCACGGCGCTCACTGATGTGGTGATCGAAAGCCGTGAAGTGGTCGGCGCGGGCGAGTTCCCTGTGAAAAAAATGCCCGCCCGGGTCAGCAGCATCGAGCACCTCGCCCCCGATGTGGTGCGGGTCATGTTGCAGCTCCCGGCCGCCGATCCGCTGCGCTACCGCGCCGGACAGTACATCCAGTTCCTGCTGCCGGGTGGCGCGCGGCGCAGCTATTCCATGGCCAACGCGCCCTCTGAATCGCCAAAGATCGAATTGCACCTACGGCACATGCCCGGCGGCAAGTTCACCGACCATGTGTTCAGTGCGATGAAGGAGAAGGAGATCCAGCGCATCGAAGGGCCATTCGGCAGCTTTTTCCTGCGAGATGACCCCGAGGACAAGCCGATGATCTTCCTCGCGTCCGGCACGGGTTTCGCGCCGATCAAGGCCATGCTGGAACAGATGCAGGCCAATGCCGACGCGCGGCCGGTCACGCTGTACTGGGGTGGCCGCAAGCTGCCCGATCTCTATCTGCGCGACTGGGTGGATCAGCAATGCAGCCGCATGCCCCATTTGCGCTTCGTCCCCGTGCTGTCCGAGGCTGATGCGGGTTGGACGGGCCGCACCGGCTTCGTCCATCAGGCGGTCATGGCCGATTTCCCTGATCTATCCGGCCACGCGGTCTATGCCTGCGGCGCGCCGGTGATGGTGGAAGCCGCACAGCGTGACTTCTCCACCCGCTGCAAGCTGCCAGAAGACGCCTTTTTCGCCGACGCCTTTACCACCGAGGCCGACAAGGCTGGCGCGAAGGCTTGAGCAAGGTCTCCGCCATCAAGAAGGGCCTACAGACGCAGTCCCGTCTTGATGGCGAAATCGCTTATTCCCCGAGGTAGGCAGCGCGCACGCGCGGGTCGTGCAAAAGCTCGTCAGCCGGGCCGGTCATGGTGACCTGACCCGAATCCATGACGTAGCCGCGATCGGCCAGACCCAGCGCACGCTTGGCGTTCTGCTCGACCAGCAGAATGGTCACGCCCTGCTTGGAAATGTCTTCGACCACCTCGAAAATCTTGTCCACCATGATGGGTGACAGCCCCATCGATGGCTCGTCGAGCAGCAGCACCTGCGGACGACTCATCAGCGCGCGGCCCATGGCCAGCATCTGCTGTTCGCCGCCGGACATGGTGCCTGCGAGCTGGTCGCGGCGTTCCTTGAGGCGCGGAAAGATGCTGTAGACCTTGTCGATGTCGCTGGCGATCTCTTTGTCCTTGCGGGTGTAGGCGCCCATCTGCAGGTTTTCCTGAATGGTCATGCGGGTGAACACCCCGCGTCCTTCCGGCACCATGCACAGCCCTTGCCGCACCAGATCAAATGCGCCCTGGCCATTGATGGTGCGGCCCGCGTAGTGCACTTCCCCGTCTGTAATGGGCTGCAGCCCGGTGATGGCCTTGAGCGTGGTGGTCTTGCCCGCGCCGTTGGCACCAATCAGGCTGACCAATTCGCCTTTGCGCACATCAAGGTCGACTCCCTTGACCGCCTGGATGCCACCATAGGACACGCGCAGGCCCGTGATCTTGAGAACAATTTCGGACATGCTCAATGCTCCCCTGCGCCGAGATAGGCTTCGATGACTTTCGGATCTTTTTGCACATCGGCGGGCACCCCTTCGGCAATGATCTTGCCGTAGTCCAGCACGGTCACGCGGTTGCACAGGCCCATGACCAGTTTGACATCGTGTTCGATGATGAGAATGGTGCGGCCGTCCTTTTGAATGGCACTCAGCAACTCGCGTAGTTGCAGCTTTTCGGTGGCGTTCATGCCGGCTGCGGGCTCGTCGAGAGCCAGCAGTTGCGGATCGGTAGCCAGCGCACGCGCGATCTCCAGTCGGCGCTGGTCGCCATAAGACAGTGTGCGGGCGCGGAAATCGGCGTAGCGCTCAATGCCGACATACGCCAGCAACTCGCGCGCGCGCTCACGGATGGCCTTTTCTTCCGCCTTGAAATGCTTGGTGCGGAACACAGCGCCAATCAAGGCGCTACGGGTGCGCACATGCCGCCCCACCATCACGTTTTCCAGCGCGGTCATGTCCGGGAACAGACGGATGTTCTGGAAAGTGCGCGCAATACCCTCGCGCGCGACCTGATGCACCGCCGCCGGCTTGTAAGCCTTGCCCGCCAGAATGAAATCGCCAGAGTCTGGCGGATACAGCCCAGTGATGACATTGAAGAATGTGGTCTTGCCCGCGCCGTTGGGGCCGATGAGGCCGTAAATCTGGCCACGGTCGATCTGGATGCCGACATCGTTCAAGGCCTGCAGGCCGCCGAAGCGCTTGGATGCGCCTCTGACTTGCAACACGATCTCGCTCATGCCTTACCTCCTTCCTGCAGTGGAGTGGGCAGCTTGGAGAAACTCTTGCCATGCTCTGGCGCGGGCCACAAGCCTTTGGGCCGAAGGATCATGATGATGATCATGGCCAGCGCGTAGATGAGCTGGCGCAGGATGCCGCTGTCGATGAACACATGGCCGAACAGATGCTGCTGCCATTCGGAAATGAAGCCGGTGTAGCGCAGCGCCTCGGGCAGCACCGACAGCAGCACCGCGCCCAGAATGACGCCCGGAATATGCCCCATGCCGCCGATCACCACCATGGCCAGCACAATGATCGACTCCAGCAGCGAGAACGACTCGGGAGAGACAAATCCCTGGAACGCCGAGAACATCACCCCGGCCACGCCGCCGAAAGTGGCTCCCATGGAGAAGGCCAGCAGCTTCATGTTGCGGGTATTGATGCCCATGGCCTTGGCGGCGATCTCATCCTCGCGCATGGCCATCCAGGCACGGCCGATACGCGAGTCCTGCAGCCGATAGCTCAGAATCACCACAAACACCACCAGCACCAGGAACAGGTAGTAATACTGCGCCACAGAGGGAATGGTGAAGCTGCCGATGTCGATGTTTTGGTTCAGGTCCCAGCCGAAGAGGTGGATACCGTGGATGCCCGAGATACCCTGCGGGCCGTTGGTGATGTTGATCGGCGCATTCAGGTTGTTCATGAAAATGCGAATGATCTCGCCAAAACCCAGGGTGACGATGGCCAGATAATCGCCCCGCAGCTTGAGCACCGGGGTGCCCAGCGCGATGCCGGCGCTGGCCGCCAGTACAGCCGCCAGTGGAATGACTAACCAGATCGACACGTCGAAGCCATTCGGGAACATCGCCCCCAGCGCATCGAAGTTGCTCGTGAGCTGATTAGACGACAGCAGCGCGTACAGATATGCGCCCACCGCGTAGAACGCGATATAGCCGAGGTCGAGCAACCCAGCCAGACCCACCACGATGTTCAGACCCAGCGCCAGCATGATGTAGAGCATGGCGAAGGCCGCGATGCGCACCCAGGCGTCGCCAGCAATCTGCAGCACCAGCGGCAGCGCGATCAGCGCTGCGGCACCGGCAACGATCCAGACCCAGTTCTTTTGTTTGTCCATGGTCGTTCTCCTCAGGCGCGATCAGCCACGCGCTCACCCAGCAGACCTTGCGGACGCAGGGTCAGCACCAGAATCAGCACGATGAACGCGAAGATGTCCTGGTAATTGCTGCCGAACACTCCGCCGGTCAAAGTGCCGATATACCCGGCCCCCAGCACCTCGATCAGCCCAAGCAACACTCCGCCCAGCATGGCACCGGACAGGTTGCCGATGCCGCCCAGCACCGCCGCGGTAAAGGCCTTCAGTCCCGGTGTGAAGCCCATGTAGAAATTGGCGGTGGCGAAGTTAGCGAACCACATCACTCCCGCAATGGCCGCCAGCATGGCGCCGATCACGAAGGCCGAGGAAATCACGAAGTTGGGATTGACCCCCATGAGCGAGGCCACGCGCGGGTTCTCGGCGGTGGCGCGCATGGCGCGTCCTAGTTTGGTGTGGTTGACCAGCCAGGTCAGCCCACCCAGCAGCACAGCGGTGACGACCAGGATCATGATCTGCACCGGGGTGATGACCACGCCCCCCATGTGGATGATGTTGCTGGGCAGCAGATGCGCAGGGAACACCTTGTAGTCCCGTCCCCAGATGATCATCGCCAGGGTTTCGAGCAAGATAGACATGCCGATGGCCGTGATCAGCGGAGCCAGCTTGGGCGCGTTGCGCAGAGGCCTGTAGGCAATGCGTTCGATGAAGTAATTGAGCAGTCCGGTCGCCATCATGGCAACAATGACTGCCAGCACGATCACTAGCCACGGCGCCATGTGCGGCGCGAGATGCTCCAACAACTTGAAGACGCTGTAAGCCGTGAGCGCCCCCACCATCATCACATCGCCGTGCGCAAAGTTGATGAGATTGACGATGCCGTACACCATGGTGTAGCCGAGGGCGATCAGGGCATACATGCTGCCCAGAACCAGACCGTTGACGATCTGCTGAATAAAAATATCCATTCCTACATTCTCCTGACGAGCGGATGGCTAGTGCGTTGCGGCCAGACTCTTTTGAAGCGGCCGGGATGAAACGTGCAAACAGAACAAGAAAGCAAGGCGCATGCCTAAATCACCGCACGGTTTCGGTGCAGTGGTTTTGGCAGCTGGTTTGAGCGGAGCTTGCATGCCAATCCCGCATGGGGCCATGCGTCCCATGGAAGGAGTGGCGCCCGGAGGGAATATCGGCGGGTGGAGGTGTGAACAGGCTTCATTTGCTTGTGCGGGGGCTGGACTGTCCGAGCCCCCTGTTTTTGAGCTGGCGCGATGATAACCGCCTGCATTGGTGCCCCCTGCAGCGGGTGAACCCGCAGTGTGAGAACAGTCAGTCGGAAGGCGGCTCGGGTGCCACAGTGTCGCTTTCTGGCGGCAAAGTCGACAAAACACTGCCATGGGTATTGCGCTCAGCAAGCTCCTGCAGGCGCCGGGCAATGCGCTCCTCCAGCCCGCGCGCCGTCGGCTGGTACAGGCGCGGCGGCGTCATGCCGTCGGGGAAATAGGTCTCTCCGGCAGCGAAGGCATCGGGCTCGTCGTGGGCATAGCGATAGTCGCGGCCATAGCCCAGGTTCTTCATGAGCTTGGTGGGTGCGTTGCGCAGATGCAGCGGTACTGGCTGGGTGCCTTGCTCGCGGGCAAACTTGCGGGCGGCGTTGTACGCCTTGTACACCGCGTTCGACTTGGGCGTCACCGCCAGATAGACGACAGCCTCGGCCAGTGCCAGTTCACCCTCGGGGCTGCCCAGGCGCTCGTAGACCTGCGTGGCCTCGAGCGCGAGGGTCAGTGCCTTGGGGTCGGCCAGGCCGATGTCCTCAACCGCCATGCGGATCAGCCGCCGCGCGAGATAGCGCGGATCGGCGCCGCCTTCGAGCATGCGGGCGAACCAGTACAGCGCGGCGTCCACGTCCGATCCCCGCACCGATTTGTGCAGCGCCGAGATCAGGTCATAGGTCTGGTCGCCGCCCTTGTCGAAACGCAACAACGTCGCGCCCAGGGTCTGCTCCAGAAGGTCGGCGGTGAGTGTCTGCTGCCCTGCCCGCTGCGCGGCCTGCAGCGCCAGTTCCAGCGCACCGAGCAGACGGCGCGCGTCGCCGTCGGCATGGCGGATGAGGCGCTGCTGCGCGGCCGGTTCGATCGCTTCGATCCCGCTGCCCGGCAAAGCGCGCTGCATCAGCGTCTGCAGTTCCTGCTCGTCCAGCGGCTGCAGCACATAGACAACGGCGCGCGATAGCAAGGCGCTGTTGACCTCGAACGACGGGTTTTCCGTGGTGGCGCCGATGAAGGTGAGCAGCCCCGATTCGACATGCGGCAGAAAAGCATCCTGCTGGCTCTTGTTGAAGCGGTGCACCTCGTCGACAAACACGATGGTTGCACGACCCCGCGCCTGCGCGGCATGCGCCTGCGCCACCGCGTCGCGGATGTCTTTCACCCCGGCGAGCACCGCCGACAGCGGCAGGAAATCGGCATCGAACGCATCGGACATCAAGCGCGCCAGCGTGGTCTTTCCCACGCCCGGAGGCCCCCAGAACAGCATGGAATGCAGGCGGCGCGTCTCAAAGGCCACGCGCAGCGGCTTGCCGGGCCCGAGCAGATGGCGCTGACCCACGACATCATCGAGATGGTGCGGCCGCAGCCGCTCGGCAAGCGGCATCTGCGCTGCAGACAGGCGCGTGGCGCGCTGCGGCTCGGGCGGTGCCGCGTCGTCGAACAGGCCCGGGCTGTCTTGCATCGTCAGGGCTGGTTGATGACCGAGGCGCCCTTGGGCGGGGTGAAGCGAAAACTGTCAGCGGCCAGCGCCGGGTTGCGCACGATGGCAGTGAAGCGCATGGTGGAGACTTGACCGAACGCGTCACGCAGTTGCAACTCAGCCACTTCCGGGCCTTGCGGCGTGGCGCGCAGACCGATGCGAATCCAGTCGAAATTACTGTCCTTGGATTTGGGCGTCGCCTGCACCCATTGCAGCCCACCGGCGTCCGGCTGGGCTTGCAGGGTGAACAGCTTGGTCAAATCGGCCCCGGCAAAAATGGCGGCCGGCGTGCCCTTGAAGGCCTGCGTCACCGGAGTGATGGTGACCTGATCAAGGTCGTGGTCATAGGTCCAGAGCTGCTTGCCATCGCTGACGATGACCTGGGCGTAGGGCTTTGTGTAATCCCAGCGGAAGCGGTCGGGGCGCTCGAATGCGAACTGACCCGAGGCCGGCGCCTGCGCCGTGCCCTTGGCGTTGCTCACAGTCTGGGTGAATTGAGCGCTACCGCTCCTGGTCTGCCGCAGCCATTGCTCCAGCAACTGCACCGATGTGGCAGCTGCGGCGCTGGGCCAGGCCGCAGCGAACAGGCCGACACAGAGCAGCAGCCCAGCCAGTGCAGCGCGCCCGCGGGCGATGAGGATCGTCATCTTGTTGTCTTTCTCGAGTGAAACCAAAAGGGAGCTTGCGCAACGGTGCCTGTCATTCCGCCCGCACCGGCACCAGAATGTCGCGGTTGCCGTTGGACGTGAGCGCGGACACCAGACCCGACTGTTCCATCTGCTCCAGGAGTCTGGCTGAACGGTTGTAGCCGATGCGCAGATGACGCTGCACCAGAGAAATCGAGGCCTTGCGGTGCTGCAGCACGATCTGCACCGCCTGATCGTAGAGCGGATCGCTTTCGGCATTCGCGCCGCCAGCGCTGCCCAGCGCGCCGTTCGCGCCCTCGGCCTCTTCCTCGCCTGTGAGAATGCCGTCGAGGTAGTTCGGCCCGCCCCGGCTCTTGATGTCTTCGACCACGCGGTGCACTTCGGCGTCGCTGACAAAGGCGCCGTGCACCCGCTGCGGCATGCCCGAGCCGGGCGGCAGGTAAAGCATGTCGCCCATGCCCAGCAGGCTCTCCGCCCCCATCTGGTCGAGGATGGTCCGTGAATCGATCTTGCTCGACACTTGGAACGCCATGCGGGTGGGAATGTTGGCCTTGATCAGCCCGGTGATCACATCCACGCTGGGGCGCTGCGTGGCCAGAATGAGATGGATGCCCGAAGCCCGCGCCTTCTGTGCCAGCCGCGCGATGAGCTCTTCGATTTTCTTGCCCACCACCATCATCAAGTCGGCCAGTTCGTCGATGACGACTACGATGTGCGGTAGCTTCTCCAGCGGCTCTGGCGTCTCCGGGGTCAGGCTGAACGGGTTGGTCAGCGGCTCGCCGCGCGCCTTAGCCTCCAGCACCTTGGTGTTGTAGCCCGCCAGATTGCGCACACCCAGTTTGCTCATCAGCTTGTAACGCCGCTCCATTTCGCCGACGCACCAGTTCAATGCCTGCGCGGCTTGCCGCATGTCGATCACCACAGGCGCGAGCAGATGCGCGATGCCGTCGTACACGCTGAGTTCGAGCATCTTCGGGTCGATCAGGATCAGGCGCACATCGCTGGGCTCAGCCTTGTACAGCAGGCTGAGAATCATGGCGTTGACGCCCACCGACTTGCCCGATCCGGTGGTCCCCGCGACCAGCAGGTGCGGCATCTTGGCCAGATCGGCCACCACGGGATTGCCCACGATGTCCTTGCCCAGCCCCATGGTGAGCAGGGATGCGGCTTCGTGATAGTTGTTGGACCCCAGAATCTCCGATAGCTTGATGGTCTGCCGCTTGGCATTGGGCAACTCAAGCGCCATGGTGTTCTTACCCGGAATGGTCTCGACCACGCGGATACTCACTAGCGACAGCGCACGCGCCAAGTCGCGCGACAGGTTGACGATCTGCGCCCCCTTCACGCCGGTGGCCGGCTCAACCTCATACCGCGTGATCACCGGCCCGGGATAGGCCGCCACCACGCGCACCTCCACACCAAAGTCCTTGAGCTTTTTTTCGATGAGCCGCGAAGTGAATTCGAGGGTTTCGTGATTGACCGATTCCACCTGCACCGCGGGCGCGGGGTCGAGCAGGCTCAGCGCCGGCAAGGTGGAGTCGGGCAGTTCGTTGAACAGGGGTTTCTGCTTTTCCTTGAGCACCCGCGGCGATTGCGGCACGAAGGCCACCGAAGGCTCGATCAGCACCGGTGCGAGCACCTCACGCTCCTCCACCAGCGGGCGCTGCAGCTCGACCTCTTTCTCGCGCTCCTGGGTGGCCTGCTGGCCGGCCAGTGCATCCTCCTCGCGGTCACGGCGTTCCAACTGCCATGTCCAAAGCCGCTCGATCCAACTGCCCAGGCGCTCAGCCGCGTCTGCCCAGGAAAAATGCCCCACCCAGCTCAAGGCAAACAGGAACACGGCCAACAGCACCAGCGTCCCGCCGGTGTCGCCAAGCAAGGTATCGACTCCGGCACCCAGCGCATGGCCGAGCAGGCCGCCGGCTTCCCCTGGCAGATGCACCGCAAGACTCCAGAGCCTAGTGGACTCCAGCGCAGCACTCGACAGGGGTAGCAACAGCACCCCGGCCACCGCAGCAACCGGACGCAATTTCTGCCAGTGGCTGACCATCTCCTCGGCCTCGGCAGTTGACGGAGCATGCTGGGCGTTGCGCCACATGCGCAGCACGCCATACAGCCCCAGGGGAATGAGCCAGAGCGCCGAAAACCCGAGCAGAAAATAGGCTATGTCCGAAAACCACGCGCCCAGCACGCCCACCCAGTTGGCCACGGCACCGCCAGTGCCAGAACTGGACCACGACGGGTCGGACTTGTGAAAGCTCAGCAGACTCAGGCTCAGCAGAATCCAGCCGATAAACGCAAAGGTCAGGCGAACTTCAGCCGCAAAACGCTTCAGGCGACTGCGCGGCTCAGAGCGGAGCGAGGTCTGGGAAGTGCGGCGTCGGGTATCGATTTTCGGCATACATCACAGCAGTGTGGCGAGATGCTCGCGGATCAGCATGCTGCCGTCCTCGCGCTCGACCACAAAGCCTTGCTGTTCAAAGTCTTTCATCACCCGGCTGACCATCTCGCGCGAGGCGCCCACCATCTTGGCCAGATCCTGGCGCGACAGCTTGTTGCGGATCACATGCTCGTTCTGCATTTCGTCGGTCAGCTCCATCAGCGCGCGCGCCACGCGGCCATAAACATCCATCAGCGCCAGCGACTCAATCTTGCGATCCGCCCGGCGCAGGCGCAGCGCGAGCCCGCGCATGATCGCAAACGACATGCTGGTGTTTTCCGGCAGGCATTGCAGAAAGGCCACGCGCCCCAGCATCATCACGTCGGTCTGCACCTCCGCCTGCACCGTGGCGGAGTGCGGTTCGCCGTCGATCAGACTCATCTCGCCGATGTAGTCGCCAGCATGCAGCACGGCGATGATCACCTCGCGCCCCTTGGCATCGACACTGACCACACGGGCGCGGCCCGACAGCAAAATGAACAGCGCGTTGGACTTGCTGCCCTGCTCGACAATGTTTTCCCCACGCTTGTAACGCCGCTTGACGATGGACTGCGAAATCGACCAGGCCTGCGATTCGGTGAGCACGGCAAACAGCGGCACGCGCCGAACGAGGTCAATATCGGTGATTTGCGACATCAGTGTCTCCAGTTGCCGGATCGTCCGGGCCTTGCACAGGGTGGCGTGCGGAACAACGGCTTTCCGGACGCATCGCGCACCCTTTGCACAGCCCTTCTAAAATCTTAGCGATTGTGTTGCGGTACCAACCCGCCATTTGGCTTTTCAGCCGAACGCGGACCAATCCGCATCTCCCAACTTCCTGCCTCCAGTTTCTCACACATCATGACATCCAAACACGCCAAAGTGCTCATTCTGGGTTCCGGCCCCGCCGGTTACAGCGCAGCGGTTTACGCCGCGCGCGCCAATCTCCACCCTCTGCTCATCACCGGAATGGCACAAGGCGGCCAGCTCATGACCACGACCGAAGTCGACAACTGGCCAGCCGACGTGGACGGCGTCCAGGGCCCCGATCTGATGGCGCGCTTCCAGGCCCATGCCGAACGATTCAACACCGAGATCGTGTTCGATCACATTCACACCGCGCACCTGAACGAAAAACCCATCCGCCTCGAAGGTGACAGCGGCGTCTACACCTGCGACAGCCTGATCATCGCCACCGGCGCTTCGGCCAAATATCTCGGCCTGCCCACCGAACAAGCCTTCATGGGCAAAGGCGTGTCTGGATGCGCCACCTGCGATGGGTTTTTCTATCGCAACCAGCCCGTCTGCGTGGTCGGCGGCGGCAACACCGCAGTCGAAGAAGCGCTGTACCTGGCCAATATCGCCAGCAAGGTCACGGTCATCCATCGCCGCGACAAGTTCCGCGCCGAGCCTATTCTGGTCGACAAGCTCATGGCCCGTGCTGCCGAGGGCAAGGTGGAACTCAAGCTGTGGAGCGAACTGCAGGAAGTGCTGGGCGACGACTCCGGCGTGACGGGCGTGCGCATCCGCAACACCCAGACCAGCGCATCTGAAGACATCGAACTCAAGGGCTGCTTCATCGCCATTGGCCATCAACCCAACACCGACATCTTCAAAGGTCAGCTGGACATGAAAGACGGCTACATCCTCACCCGAGGCGGCAACGAAGGCATGGCCACCGCCACCAGCGTACCAGGCGTGTTTGCTGCAGGCGACGTGCAGGACCACGTCTATCGTCAGGCCATCACCAGCGCAGGCACCGGCTGCATGGCGGCGCTCGATGCCCAGCGTTTTCTGGAAAACGCCGAGTCCTGATCGGGCTTCCCGTCACGTATTCTCGGCCGGCAAGGGAGAAAGACGTGGACAAGCATGTCTTCCAGGCTATAATCTTTAGTTTTTGTTCTACACAATTTAGAGGTGTGCCATGGCACGAGTATGCCAAGTGACAGGTAAGGGGCCGATGGTCGGGAACAATGTGTCCCATGCGAACAATAAGACCAAGCGCCGCTTCCTGCCCAATCTGCAATATCGCCGTTTCTGGGTGGAGAGCGAGAACCGCTTCGTGCGCCTGCGCGTGACGAGCTCCGGTCTGCGCACCATCGACAAGAAAGGCATTGATGTCGTCCTTGCCGAGCTGCGCTCGCGTGGCGAAATCTGAGCTTTTTCACCTGTTCCGTTGACCCGGACTGACCCTAGAACTGCACGGAGCCCAAAATGGCAACCAAAGGCGGACGCGAAAAAATCAAGCTGGAATCCTCTGCGGGCACCGGCCATTTCTACACCACCACCAAGAACAAGCGCACCACACCGGAAAAAATCGAAATCATGAAGTTCGATCCGGTTGCGCGCAAGCATGTGAGCTACAAGGAAGGCAAGATCAAGTAATTCAGCTCTGCTTTCTGCTGTATCACAGATCCGCTGGATCTGCCGCAAAAACGGCAAGACCAGCGGATTTTTCATGGGCGACTCATAGCAAGACTCACATGTGCGCGCCATGAAAATAATCCGACGCTTGATCTCGCGGGCCATTGTGATGGCCGGTGCAGTCCTGGTTGACCTGCAAAATCTGCCACAAGCGAATCAGTTCGCCGGGGTGTAACGGCGCAGGCGCAGCGAAATATCGCGCAGTGCAGCCACTCCACTGTCCTCTGCGCGATGGCACCAGTCCTGCAGTTTTTGCCTGAGTTGATCGGCGTTCAGATTGGTCTGCTCCCAGACTGACTTGAGCTCTTCACGCATGTGCAGCAGTTTGCCAAGATTGGGACTGGCATTCGCCGCCGCGTCCACCAGAGCACGCGAGCGCTCGCACAGAATGTCGCGTTCCATGCCGATCCAGCGCCTGGCTGCACGCAGCGCAGACTGATCGCCTGAACCGCCCTGCTTCGCGGTACGGGCCAGTTCTGCCCTGAGTGTCGCCTTAAGGCCGGCGGCGTAGCGGGCCATCAGTTCATACCGGTTGGCAATGACGGCCTGCAGAGTGAGTTGATCCACCTCAGCCCGCACGGCACCCAGCCTGAACTGTGGCGGCAGCTTGCGCGGCTTGGCCAGTCCAACCCAGCTCAGCGCGCGGATATACGCCCAGCCAATATCGAATTCCCACCACTTGACCGACAACTTGGCCGATGTGGGATAGGTGTGGTGGTTGTTGTGCAGTTCTTCGCCACCGATCAGCAGCCCCCAAGGGGAAATATTGTGGCTGCTGTCGCGGGCGGAAAAATTGCGGTAACCCCACCAGTGGCCCAGACCATTGATGACCCCAGCTGCCCAGATGGGAATCCAGAGCATTTGCACGGCCCACACCGTGGCGCCGATCGCACCAAACAAGAGGACGTCGAGGATCAGCAGTAGCCCCACGCCTTGCCAAACAAACCGGGAGTAGACATTGCGCTCCACCCAGTCATCGGGCGTACCGTGACCATACTTGCTCAGAGTTTCGGAATTCCGGGATTCGGAGCGGTACAACTCGGCGCCACGCAGCAAGACGGTGTCAATGCCCCGTGTTACCGGACTGTGCGGATCGTCTGCCGTTTCACATTTGGCGTGGTGCTTACGGTGGATGGCAACCCATTCCTTGGTCACCATGCCGGTGGTGAACCACAGCCAGAAGCGGAAAAAATGCGATGCGATGGGGTGCAATTCCAGCGCACGGTGCGCCTGGGCGCGATGCAAAAAAATGGTCACTGCGGCAATGGTGATATGCGTGGTGATCAACGCAAACAGCACGATTTGCCACCAAGTGACCTGCAGCAGGCCGTGCCCGGCCCAGTTCAAAAACACATCAAACATCAGAAACTTTCAGACGGATACAGCAGATTTAGAGCAGCACATGGCGAGTCAGTTGCAGACATGCAACCATCAAATTATCCACCCTGCCGAGCCCAGGGGCACAGGACAAACGCCTAACCCTTTCAGTCCACCAGTGGGCGTGAAGGTGCGTCTCGCTGACCAGACGGCGGCGCGACGCGGCGCTGCAACACTGCAGCATAAAACCCATCGGTGCCATGCCGGTCGGGGCGGAGTTGCAGATCGCCCTGTGCAGTCAAGCCGTCCGCGTTGACGCCCTGCTGGATCAGTACTGAATCCGCCGGCACGCGCTCGAAGTCGGGATGCGTGGCGAGAAACGCGTTGACGATGCCGCTGTTTTCCTCCGGCAGAATACTGCAGGTCGCATACACCAGACGCCCGCCAGGCTTGAGTAGTGTCGCCGCAGATTGCAGGATATTTGTCTGTTTTATGGTCAACTCAACGATATCTTCAGGCTTCTGTCGCCATTTCATGTCTGGATTGCGGCGCAGGGTTCCCAGGCCGGAGCACGGGGCATCAACCAGCACGCGGTCGACCTTGCCCGCCAGTCGCTTGACCCGTTCATCCCGTTCGTGGGCGATGGCCACGGGATAGACATTGCTCAGACCACTGCGCAGCAGCCGCGGCTTGAGTTTGGCCAGACGGTAATCGGCCACGTCGAAGGCATAGAGCCTGCCGGTGCTGCGCATCATCGCGCCTAGCGCAAGGGTCTTGCCACCGGCGCCAGCGCAGAAGTCCACCACCATTTCCCCGCGACGCGGCGCCAGCAGCAGCGCCAGCAGCTGGCTGCCTTCGTCCTGCACTTCCACCCAGCCTTCGCGGAACACGGTGAGGTCCTGCAGCGCGGGCTTACCCTCGAGGCGCACACCCCACGGGGAATACTTTGTTGCCTGGGCGGGAATGTTCAGGCGAGCGAACACGTCGAGCACGGCTTCGCGCCGGGCCTTTTGCACATTCACTCGCAGATCCAGCGGCGCCGGACGCAGCAGCGCCTGGGCCAGCGCGGGGTATTCATCGCCATATTGCTGCTTCAGGGCAGCGGCGAGCCACTCGGGCAGACTCCAGCGCACCGGCTCGGGCAGGGCCATGGCGTCCTGGGCCAACAAGCGCTTGCGCCATTCCAGTTGCTCAGGTGAAAACGCGGCATGCGCCGACGCCGCATTGCCCGACCAGCCGAGAATCGCGAGTCGCAACTCCATGGCCCCGCCGGCGCTCTCATCGCTCGCGGCGAGAGTCTGGAACAGGCGAAGATGCCGCAGGGCCTGATACACAGTATCCGCCAGAATCTGTCGGTCGATCTTGCCGAGTTGCGGCCGGGCACGGAAATGCCGCGACAGCACGGCGTCGGCAGCGGCATCGAACCGCAGCAGGTCGCGCAGCACGTCGCGCGCGGTGTAGAGCAGATCACGCGGTTTCATGGCGCACTTTCAAAGGGGATGTTCAGAAGCTGGCAGGATGTGGGTGCGCAAACCGTCGATCCGCACCCTGCCTTCTAGCAAGGCGCGCACGACCGGGGGGTAAATGCGGTGTTCCTCCACTAGCACCCGCGCGGCAAGAGATTGTGGCGTGTCGTCCTCCAGAACAGGCACCACGGCCTGCGCCAGAATCGGTCCGTGATCGAGGGCGTGGCTCACCAGATGCACCGTGACCCCATGCCATTTCACGCCCTCTTCCAGCGCGCGTGCGTGGGTGTGCAGGCCGGTAAATGCTGGAAGCAGGGACGGATGAATATTCACCAGCTTCCCGGAAAAACGCGTCACGAACGCTTCGCCCAGCACGCGCATGAAACCACACAAGGCAATCACGTCGGGTTGCAACGCGGCGATGACGTCGCCCAGGGTCTGGTCGAAGGCCTCGCGGCTGGCGAAGTCGGTGTGCGCCACGACCTGCGTGGGCACCCCATTGGCCTGCGCCACTTCCAGACCGGCGGCGTCCGCGCGGTTGCTGATCACTCCGCGCACGCTGTCCATCCAGCCCTGCTCACGCGCTGCTTGGAGAATGGACTGCAGATTGCTTCCGCGCCCGGAAATGAGGAGAACCAGATTTTTCATCGGCGGGCAGTGTAGCCGTGACCAAGACTGCGAGCGCTGCGCCCAGGGTGAATAATGGCGGTTTCCTTTTTTGAGCACTGCGATGAAATGCCCCTTCTGCCAAAGCCCCGACACGCAGGTGATTGAAACCCGCGACGTGGAGGATGGCACCGCCCTGCGCCGGCGGCGGCGCTGCGGCCAGTGCGACAAACGCTTCACCACTTATGAGCGCGCCGAGGTCAGCTTTCCCGTGGTGGTGAAAAAGGACGGCCGCCGCACCGACTACGACCGCGACAAGCTGCGCGCCTCCTTCTTGCTGGCCTTGCGCAAGCGCCCGGTCAGCGCGGACGCGGTGGACACGGCGATCGGCCGGGTCGAACAATTGCTGCTGCAGAGCGGTGCACGCGAGCTGCCCTCAACCCAGATTGGCAGCTGGGTGATGGAGGAGTTGCGCGGGCTGGACAGCATTGCCTACGTGCGCTTCGCCTCCGTCTATCGCAGCTTCAAGGACTTGAGCCAGTTCGTCGATGTGCTGCAGGAAATGCAGCCGGCCCCTTCGGCCAAGGTCAGCCCCCGGCGGGGCAAGGCATCCCGATGATGTCGCCTAACGCCCTGTTCAACGAGGAGGACCAACGCCACATGCGCCGGGCGCTGGATCTCGCGCGCAGCGCAATATACCGCACCAGTCCCAATCCGCGTGTGGGCTGCGTGCTGGTGCGCGACGGCGTGGTGCTGGGCGAAGGCGCCACGCTAGCCGCAGGTCAAGACCATGCCGAGGTGCAAGCGGTCAAACAGGCGTGGGAACGCGGCCATGCGCTGCAGGATGCCACCGCCTATGTGACGCTCGAGCCCTGCGCGCACCATGGCCGCACCCCGCCGTGCGCCGATCTGCTGGCCACGCAGAGGGTGCGGCGCGTCGTAGCAGCGCTGGCCGACCCCAATCCACTGGTGGCCGGCAAGGGGCTCGAACGGCTGCGGCAGGTCGGGGTGCAGGTGCAGGTCGGGCTGTTGGCAGACGAGGCGCGCGAGATCAACATCGGCTTTCTCTCCCGCATGGTGCGCGGCACGCCGTGGGTGCGGCTGAAGGTGGCGGCGTCGCTCGACGGCATCACCGCGCTCCCCAACGGCGTGAGCCAGTGGATCACCTCGGATGCCGCTCGCGCCGATGGCCACCAGTGGCGCGCCCGCGCCTGCGCCGTGCTCACCGGGCTGGGCACGGTGCGGGCAGACGATCCGCAGCTGACCGTGCGCGCGGTGGACACGCCGCGCCAGCCGATCCGCATCGTCGTCGACAGTCGGCTGGAACTGCCCGCCACAGCCCGCCTGCTGCAGAGTGCGGCGTCGCCGTTGTGGATCGTCCACGCCTTGCCCAGTGATGTGGCCGCGCCGCGGCTTGCGGCGCTGCGTGCCGCGGCAGTGCCCGGTCTGGAACTGCAGGACATCGCCCTGCCCGCCGATGCCGACAAGCCCGGCAAGACCAATCTGCGCACACTGATGACCGCGCTGGGTCAGCGGGGCATCAACGAGCTGCACTGCGAAGCGGGCGAGAAGCTCAACGCCTCGCTGCTGCGCGCCGGAGTGGTCGACGAACTGCTGCTGTATCTGGCACCGACGCTGCTCGGCCAAGGCGCTGGACTGGCTGCGCTCGGGCCCTTTGAGAACCTCGCAGACGGTTTGCAGCTGCGCTGGCACGCGGTCGATCGCATCGGCGACGATGTGCGTATCCTCGCGCGCCTTGCCTCTTCCCTCTCCTTCTGAATCGCTATGTTCACTGGACTCATCACCGCAGTCGGCACGATCAAGAGCGCCTCGCCGCTGGGCGGCAACAGCAGGCACGGCAAGCGCGTGAGCGCGCAGGTCGAACCCCAATGGCTGCAGGGCGTGCAGCTGGGCGACAGCATCGCCATCAGCGGCGCCTGCATGACCGTGGTCAGCCTGCAGCCGGACGGCTTTGCCTTCGACATCTCGGCCGAAAGTCTGGCGTGCACCACCGGGCTGGACGCGGTCGGCAGTCTGGTCAATCTGGAACAGTCGCTGTCGCTGACCACCAAGCTCGGTGGCCATCTGGTGACCGGACATGTGGACGGTATCGGCCAAGTCGCGCGGCTCGAACCCGTGGGCGAGTCGTGGCTGCTGGAAGTGGACGCGCCGCGCGAACTCGGTCAATTCTTCGCCTACAAAGGGTCGATCGTAGTGAATGGCGTGAGCCTGACGGTCAATCAGGTCGACGACCTGCCGCAGCATTGCCGCGTGCGCATCAACCTGATTCCGCACACCCTGCAGCACACCAATCTGCAGCAGTTGCGGGCGGGTGCGGCGGTCAATCTGGAGATCGATCTGATCGCGCGCTATGTGGAGCGCATGCTGAACGTTGATCGGAGCAAGTCCCATGTGTGAACTGTTCGCCTACTGCAGCCGCGTGCCGGCGCGGGTGCGGTTTGCCTTTCGCGAATTCGCCCGGCACAGCGGCCCGCACGCTGCCAACCCGGACGGCTGGGGCGCGGCCTACTTCGAGGGCGTGGACGCGCATGTACTGCGCGAGGCGCAACCCGCGCTGACCAGCACCTTCGTCCCGGTGCTGGAAAAGCACGATTTCCACAGCCCGCTGGTGATCGCGCATATCCGCCGCGCCTCGCGCGGGCCTGTGGCGCTGGTCAACACCCAGCCGTTTGGGCGCGAGCTGTTCGGACGACGCCAAGTGTTTGCGCACAACGGGGACCTGCCTGACATCGAGCGTGCACTTCCACTGCCGCACGCCGCGCACAGGCCGATGGGCCAGACCGATTCCGAGCATGCGTTCTACGTGCTGATGCACGACCTGATGGCTCTGGACACCGCAGGTGGCAGCGACGACCTCAAGCGCCGCATCGAACGGGTCGCTGGCTTTGCAAGCCGTCTGCGCACCATCGGCCCCGCCAACTTCCTCTTCACCGACGGCGATCTGTTGTTCGCCCACGCGCACCGGCGCCTTTCCCACCCCGGCAACACCTGGGTTGCTGGGCTGCACATGCTCACCCGCGAAGCGGCAAGCGAGCACCAAGTGCGCGCCTCCGGTCTGCACATCCAGGGCCACGACGACAGGCCCGCCCCCGCCGTGCTGCTGGCCAGCGTGCCCCTCACGCCGGAGGTCTGGGAGCCGCTGCCAGAAAACACCCTGCTGGTGCTGCAGCAGGGCCGTCTGATTGCCCGCCTGACGTCGTGAATGCGTGCGGTGCACTGCACTGCGTTCGAGTTGCAAACGGAAACAGCGCCCAATGTCCTCGCTGATACAGTTCTGTCGCAGAACATCGTTACTCAAACCCCAACAAACAGTCACATGACGATCGCTCGCTCCGGCTTCATTCCCCTGCTTTTTCTGACCTGGCTGGCACTCGCTCCGCGCATGAGCTGGGCGCTCGGTCTTGGTAACGTGTCGGACTGGGCGCAGGGCACCTGGAACACCGCCGTCAACACCACCGAGCATGGCAAGAACGATCTGTATTTCAGCGGTTACACCTGGCATGACCCCGGTACTTACACCGCAGAAAAACGCGCCACACTCAACAAACATGCCTGGGGCATCGGCTGGGGTCGGCACCTGATGGATGCGAACGGCAACGAGGACATGGTGTACGCCATGATCTTTTCCGACTCGCACTGGAACGCCGAGCCTGTGGTCGGCTACGCCCATCAATGGATGTTCAACAACGACGCCCCGGTGGGCTTCGGCCTGGGCTACACCCTGGCCGTCACGTCGCGTGCCGATATTTTCAAGAACATCCCTTTTCCCATCGCGCTGCCCATTGCCTCCATTCGCTTCGGCAAGTTCTCGCTTTACGGCACCTTCATCCCCAAGGTCAACAACAAGCTGAACAACGGCAACGTCGCCTTCTTCTTCGGCCGCTACGCCTTCTGAACGCAAGCGCACGACGCTGTGCGCTTTTAGAATGAAGGGCTTTTCGCAGCCGCCTGCCCATCATGCCCCTGTCCCCCGTTCCAGACATCATTGCCGAGCTCAAGGCCGGGCGCATGGTCATCCTGGTGGATGAAGAAGACCGCGAAAACGAAGGCGATCTGGTCATCGCCGCCGAGCACATCACACCGCAGGCCATCAATTTCATGGCCACACATGCGCGCGGCCTGATTTGCCTCACCCTCACCGCCCAGCGCTGCGCGCAGCTTGGCCTCAGACACATGGTCGAACACAATGGCTCGTCGCACGGCACCGCGTTCACCGCGTCCATCGAAGCCGCTGAGGGTGTGACCACCGGCATTTCGGCGGCCGATCGCGCACGCACGGTGCAAGCCGCCGTGGCACGCAACGCCCGGGCCAGCGACATCGTGCAGCCCGGCCACATCTTTCCGCTGATGGCCGCAGAAGGCGGTGTGCTGATGCGCGCCGGGCATACCGAAGCTGGCTGCGACCTGGCGGCACTGGCCGGTCTGGAGCCTGCGGCCGTGATCTGCGAGGTGATGAATCCCGACGGCAGCATGGCCCGCCTGCCCGACCTGGAACACTTTGCCGCCGAACACGGGCTGAAGATTGGCGCCATTGCCGACCTGATCGAATACCGCAGCCGTACTGAGACCCTGGTGCAGCGGGTCGGTGAACATGCGATGCAGACCCCTTTTGGCGCGATGCGCTGCGTGGCCTACACCGACCGCGCCGGGCATGGCCTGCATCTGGCACTGGTGCATGGCGACCTCGCCGCGCAGGCCGCGCCGCTGGTACGGGTGCACGAGCCGCTTTCCGTGCTCGACCTGCTCGACGCCACCTGCCAGCGCCATTCCTGGAATCTGCCGCAAGCGCTTGGCCGCATCGTGCGGGAAGGCGCTGGCGTGGCCGTGCTGCTCAATTGCGGCGAGTCGGCGCAACAACTCAGCGCGCAATTCCAGCATTTGCTGCATCCTGCGCCTACGCCACCCAAGGCGGGCGCCACCGCGCTGCGCGACTATGGCATCGGCGCGCAAATCCTGCGCGATCTGGGCGTGCGGCAGATGCATCTGCTCGGCCAGCCGCGCAAAATGCCCAGCATGATGGGCTATGGGCTGGAGATCGTTGGCTTCGAGTCGGTGCACAGCGCCAGTGCCGCCGCCGCGCCCGGCGCGTAAGCTGTTGCCTTTCGCGCCCTGCGGCGCGCCACTCATCCGACTCCCCACGCCATGCAAAACGTCCAGAACCGCATTCTTTCCGAACAACTCGATGGCCGTGAGCTGCGCATCGCCGTGGTCCAGGCGCGCTTCAACACCGCCATCACGGACCGCATCACCCAGTCCTGCCTCGACGAACTCGAACGTCTTGGCGTGAATGAGGACGACATCGGCCTCTACACCGTGCCCGGCGCGCTCGAACTTCCGCTGATGCTGCAGGCGCTGGCTGAGAGCGAGGCGTTCGACGCGCTCATCGCCATCGGCTGCGTGATCCGCGGCGACACGTATCACTTCGAGGTGGTGTGCAACACCAGTGCCACCGGCATCAATCAGGTCGCGCTCGACTACAACATGCCGGTGGCCAACGGCGTGCTCACGGTGGAAAACGAGGCGCAGGCGCTGGAGCGCATTGACAAAGGTGCCGAGTGCGCCCGCGTCGCCGTGGAGATGGCCAATCTGTTCATCGACATCAGCGCAGACGAAGACGAGGCTGCATGACCGCAACCACCGCCCCCAAAAGCGCTCGGCGCAAGTCGCGCGAACTTGCGTTTCAAGGCATTTATGAATGGTTGCTCGCGGGCAGCGACGCCGGCGCCATCGAAGCCTTTCTGCACGAGCGCTATCCCACCATCAAGCTCGACGATGCGCACTTCCAGTCGCTTCTACATGGCGCGCTGGCAGAAGCCGGGCCGCTCGACGCCCTGATCCAGCCGCACATCGACCGCCAGACCAGCGAGCTTTCCCCGGTGGAGCACGCCCTGCTGCTGATGGGCGCGTTCGAGCTGCAACACCACCTCGACGTGCCCTATCGCGTGGTCATCAACGAAGCGGTTGAACTCGGCAAGGTGTACGGCGGGACTGACGGCTACAAGTACGTCAACGGCGTGCTCGACCGCATTGCCGCGCAACTGCGCCAGATCGAAGTCGAGGCGGCCAACCAGTCGCATCCACAGAGCCAGACTGGTTCTAGCGATTTCAGTCCACCGCCCAGTCCTTTTGCGCATGTGCCTGTCAGCCACAAGGCCAAGGCCGCTCCGCGCCGACCGACCGTGCGGCCCAGCAGCCAGCGCTCGCCGCGCAAAGACTGACCCAACACCTCACACCCAGCACCCGCCGATTTCGCACCATGCGCCTCGCCCAACGCAACCAGTCCATCGAGCCGTTCTACGTCATGGACGTGGTGCGCGCCGCCTGGGAGCAGCAGACGGCCTGGGACGCGCAGGGCAAGCGCATGATCCACCTCAGCGTAGGCGAGCCCGACTTCACCGCGCCCGAGCCCGTCATCGAAGCCGCCACCCGCGCCCTGCGCGACGGCCGCACCGGTTACACCCTGGCCCCCGGCCTGCCCGCCTTGCGCGAGCGCATCGCTCAGCACTATGCCCATGTGCACAGAGTGCAGATCGACCCGGCGCGCGTGTTCATCACCGCTGGCGCCTCGGGCGCCCTCACCCTGGCCAGCCTGCTGCTGTTCAACCCGGGCGATGAGGTGCTCATGCCCGACCCGAGCTACCCGTGCAACAAGAATTTCGTTGCCGCAGCAGGCGCACGGGCGCGGATGCTGCCCGCCCCCGCCGCGCAGCGCTTTCAGCTCACCGCAGCGGAAGTTGAAGCGGCCTGGAATGCGCACACCGCGGGCGTGCTGCTGGCATCGCCCTCCAACCCCACCGGCACCTCCATCGCGCCCGACGAATTGCGCTGCATTGCCGACTTGGTGCGCGCGCGAGGCGGAGTCAGCATCGTCGACGAGATCTATCTCGGCCTCAGCTACGACAGTGCCTATGGCCGTACCGCACTGGCCGCAGGCGACGACATCATCACCGTCAACAGCTTTTCCAAATACTTCCAGATGACCGGCTGGCGGCTGGGCTGGCTGGTCGTGCCGCCCGCGCTCGTCGCCCCGCTGGAGCGCATGGCCGGCAACCTGTTCATCTGCGCCAGCAGCGTGGCGCAGCATGCCGCGCTGGCCTGCTTCGAGCCCGACACCCTGGCCGAATACGAACGCCGCCGCGCCGAATTCCAGCGCCGCCGCGACCTGATCGTTCCCGGACTGGACGCTCTCGGGCTCAGCGTTCCTGTTCCTCCAGACGGTGCGTTCTACGTCTACGCCGACTGCTCACGCTTTGCTGCCGACAGTTGGGATTTCTGCTTCGGCGTGATGCGCGACACCGGCGTGGTGCTCGTTCCCGGCAAAGACTTCGGCACCGCTGCGCCGCAGCGTTATTTCCGCCTGAGTTACGCCAACAGCATCGTCAATCTGCAAGACGCCCTGCACCGCCTGCGCGGTTACCTAGAGCGCAAGGCGGCATGACATCGCCCACATTCACCTGGCCGGTACGGGTGTACTGGGAAGACACTGACGCTGGCGGCATCGTCTATTACGCCAACTATCTCAAGTTCTTCGAGCGCGCGCGTACCGAGTGGCTGCGTCGTCTGGGATTGGCGCAGTCCGAACTGGCGGCGCAATCCGGGCTGGTGTTCGTCGTGGCCGACGTGCAGCTGCGCTACGCCGCCCCGGCAAGATTGGATGATGCCTTGCAGATCCAGCTGCGCGTGCAGGATCTGGGTTCCGCCAGCCTGCAGGTGGCCCAACAGGCCTGGCGCATGGACGCTCAGGGCGCGCCGGTCACGTTGCTGTGTGAAGCGACGGTGCGTGTGGGCTGCGTGCAGTCTGCAAGTCTGCGACCGGTCCGCATTCCCGCCGATGTGCGCGCGTGCATCACCCGCTGGGCGACTGGTTGAGGCCCACCCAGCGCCGTGGAGTCTCTGTCGTGAACCTTTTTGCTGCGCCCTTGTTCTCATGTCCGATGCGCCTGCGCGTTGAGGATTTGTTGTAATGCGGCCTGTTTTGCTGCAGCTCCGTTTTTCTCCCTTCCTCCTACAACCCATCCGGCCCCTTCCCTATGGATCAAAATTTCTCCATCGTGTCCATGGTGCTCGGCGCCAGCATCGTGGTGCAGTTCGTGCTCGCACTGCTGCTCAGTGTCTCGCTGGCGAGCTGGACCGTCATCTTCCGCAAGTATTTCGCCATCAAGTCGGCGCGCATCAAATCGGAGGACTTCGAGCAGGAATTCTGGTCGGGCACCGGGCTGAACGATCTGTACCAATCGGCGCTGAGCAGCGGTCGTCATGGCAGCCCGCTGCAGCGCATCTTCGCCTCGGGCATGCGCGAATACCTCAAGCTGCGCGAGCGCCATGTGCTCGACGGCTCCACGCTGGTGGACGGCGCCCGCCGCGCCATGCGCGCAGCCTTCCAGCGCGAGATGGACGCGCTCGAAGCCAACCTCTCCTTCCTCGCCTCGGTCGGCTCGGTCTCGCCCTATGTCGGTCTGTTCGGCACGGTCTGGGGCATCATGCACGCCTTCGTCGGCCTGTCCAATCTGCAGCAGGTGACGCTGGCCACCGTGGCACCCGGCATCGCCGAGGCGCTGGTGGCCACGGCCATCGGCCTGTTCGCCGCCATTCCGGCGGTGATCGCCTACAACTTCTTCGCCCGCGACATCGACCGCCTGGCCAACCGCTACGAGTCGTTCACCGAAGAGTTCTCCAACATCCTGCAGCGCCAGAGCGCGCCCGTGCCGAACGCAGCGCAGACTGCCGCTGCAGCGGGACGCGCCGGCCCGGTCACCGGCTTCGCTGGAGGACGCTGAGATGCCCGCCATCCAATCCAGCAGTCGCGGGCGTCATTCCCGCCGGGCGTTGGCCGACATCAACGTCGTGCCCTATATCGACGTCATGCTGGTGCTGCTGATCATTTTCATGGTCACCGCGCCACTGATCACGCCCACCATGGTCAAGCTGCCCACGGTGGGCAATGCACCGCAGGCGCCCAGCACCCTGGTGCAGGTCACCATCCAGAAGGACGACATGCTGGCCGTCTCGCTGCGCGACCCCAAGAACAAGTCCGGCAATGCCGCGCCGCAACCCACCACCCTCAAGGACCTGCCGCAGACCGTGCAGCAGCTCGCTGCCCAGGCCGGTTTGAGCCTGGACGCCATGCCGGTGCTCATCGCCGCCGACAAGAACGTGAAGTACGACGCGGTGATGCGGGCGCTCAACATCCTCAAGCAGCACGGCGTGGAACGCGTGGGCCTCGCCGTGCAGTCCAACCCTTGAGCCCTGAAGTCTGCGCATGAGTACGGCACGCTTTCCATCAGGTGATCCCAACGCGCTGCGTCCCCCGCATGAGCGGGGCACCATCCGCGCCTTTGGTCTGGCTGCGCTCTTTCATATTCTGCTCATCGCCCTCATCGCCTTCGGTGTGCACTGGAAGAGCCATCCGCCCGAAGCGGTGGAGGCCGAACTGTGGTCCCCCACGGTGCAGCGCGCCGCACCCCGCCCTACCGCACCGATGGAACGCAAGGCGCCCCAACCGCAGCCGCAGCCCACCCCGGCGCCGCCACCGCCCCAGCCGGTTGCCACCCCCAAGCCGCAGCCGCAGGATCAGCAGGCCGACATCGTCCTGAAGCAGCAACGCGAGGCCGCGCTGAAGAAACAGCAAGCCGAGCAACAGGCCCTGCTTGAGAAAAGGCTGGAGAAGGAGCAGAAGAAACTCGCCGAGGAAAAGCAGCGGCTGGCCGAACAGAAAAAGCAACAGGAAGAACAACAACGTCTGGCGAAAGAGAAGCAAGAACAGCAGGACAAGCTGCGCCAGGAAAAACTCGAACAACAGCAAAAGCTCGCTGAGCAGAAGCGGCAAGAAGCGTTGAAGCAGAAGAAGCTCGAGCAGCAGCAGGCGCAGCTGGCCGCCTCGTCGCGCGACGACTACATGAAGCAGTTGATGAGGCAGGCGGGCACGGGCGCAGCCACCAGCACGGGCACGGCGGCGCAGACTTCGGGACCGTCGGGTACGTATGCGGCGCGCATCGCCAGTTTGGTGCGGGAGAACGTGACTTACCCTGAAATCAACCAGATCACCGGCGATCCCCGGGTGACCGTACTGGTGAATCTGTCGCCGGACGGCACCGTGCTCACGGCCAAGATCGAGCGCTCCAGCGGCGTGGCAAGCTGGGATCAGGCGGTGTTGCGCGCCATCGAGCGCGTCGGGCGGTTTCCGCCGGATCGCAACGGCAAGATCTGGACGCCCATGCTGGTCAAGGCCGGGCCGCGCGATCCGGGCTGATCAGTAATCAATCTCCGCCCGGCCGTCTTTCGAAAGCTGGGCCAGCGCGCTGAGCACCGGATCGGTGGTCGGCAGGCGGTAGCCCGCCACACTCAGGCGCACCTGGGCGCCGGCGCGCTCGATGTCGAGCAGCAGCGGCAATCCTTCCTCGCAGGCGTGCTGGCGGGCGAGTCCCACCAGTGGTTTGGCCGAGCTGCTGCCGTTGAGCTTGAGACGGATGCTTTTTCCCAGCCGGGCGCGGGCTTCTTCCAGCGTCCACACCGCATCGGCGTTGAAACGCAGCCCGCCGTTGAAGCGGTCGGTCTGCGCCTTGCCGCGCAGCACCAGCAGGGCGTCGTCGCGCAGGCGGTCGCGCACGGTGTCGAGCAGGCTTTCGCCGATGACGATCTCCATCGCCCCCGAACGATCTTCCAGCGTGAGGATGGCGATACGCCCGCGCTGCGACTGCACCAGACGCACCCCGGCGGCGATGCCGGCGATGAGCACCGGGTCGCGCGATTCCACCAGATCCATCAGCGCGGTCGGGGCGAAGCGCCGCACTTCCTCGGCGCTGGCGTCGAACAGGTGGCCGCTGAGGTAATAGCCGATGGCGGTTTTCTCATTCGAGAGCTTGGTGCGCAGATCCCAGGGCTCGACCTCGGGCAGCAGCGGCTCGTGCGCCGGGTTGTGGCCGCCATCGGCGGCGTCGGCGGCGAACAGGTCGAACAGCCCCGCCTGCTGTCGGGCGGCTTCGCGCTGCGCGGCGTACTCCATGGCCGTTTCCACCGCGGCCAGCACGGCAGCGCGCTCGGGATGCAGGGTATCGAAGGCGCCGGCCTTGGCCAGGGCTTCGAGCACGCGTTTGTTGAGGCGGGTGCGATCCACCCGTTCGGCAAAGTCGAACAGCGAGGCAAATGGCCGTTCCTGCCGGGCCGCGATCATGGCTTCCACGGCGGCCTGGCCATTGCCCTTGATAGCACCCAGCGCGTAGCGGATGGTCTTGCTGTCCACCGGGTCGAAGCGCCACTGCGAGGCGTTCACATCGGGCGGCAGCACGGCAATACCACGCGCCTGCGCGTCTTCCACCAGCACCTTGAGCTTGTCGGTATCGTCGAGCGCGATGCTCATGTTGGCGGCGAGAAATTCAGCGGGGTAATGCGCCTTCATCCACGCGGTCTGCACCGCGAGCAGCGCGTAGGCGGCGGCGTGCGACTTGTTGAAGCCGTAGCCCGCGAACTTTTCCATCAGGTCGAAGATTTCGTTGGCCTTCTCCGGCTTGATACCGTTTTTCGCCGCGCCTTCGGCGAAGATGCCGCGGTGCTTGGCCATTTCTTCAGGCTTTTTCTTGCCCATGGCGCGGCGCAGCAGATCGGCGCCGCCCAGCGTGTAGCCGCCGATGACCTGGGCCACCTGCATGACCTGCTCCTGATAGACCATGATGCCGTAAGTCTCTTCGAGCACCGGCGCCATGCGCGGGTCGGGGTAGACCACCTCCTCCTTGCCCGCCTTGCGCGCGCAGTAGGTGGGAATGAGGTCCATCGGCCCGGGGCGGTACAGCGCCACCAGGGCGATGATGTCCTCGAAGCGGTCGGGCCGGGCGTCGCGCAGCATGCCCTGCATGCCGCGCGATTCGAGCTGGAACACGGCCACGGTGTCGCCCTTGGCCATGAGTTTGTAGCTGGCGGGATCGTTGAGCGGAATGTCTTCGAGCTTGAAGTCGGCTCGGTCCGGGTGGTTGCGGCGGATGTACTGCGCGCCCAACTCGAGGATGGTCAGCGTAGCCAGACCGAGAAAGTCGAACTTCACCAGCCCGGCGGCCTCGACATCGTCCTTGTCGAACTGCGACACGGCGTCGGTACTGCCCGGCTGGGCGTAAAGTGGACAGAAGTCGGTGAGCTTGCCCGGCGCAATGAGCACGCCACCGGCGTGCATGCCGACATTGCGCGGCAAACCTTCGAGTTGCTGGGCCAGATCGAGCAACTGCCTGACCTCCTCTTCCTCCTCATAACGCTGCGCCAGCATCGGCTCTTGCTTGAGCGCGTCGGCAATCGTGATGTGCTGTCCCGGCTTGGCCGGAATGAGCTTGGCGATGCCGTCACAGAAGGTGTAGCTCAGATCGAGCACGCGGCCCACATCGCGCACCGCGGCGCGCGCGGCCATGGTGCCGAAGGTGGCGATCTGCGATACGGCCTCGACGCCGTATTTCTGCTTGACATAGTCGATGACGCGGTCGCGGTTCTCCTGGCAGAAGTCGATGTCAAAGTCGGGCATGGACACCCGCTCGGGATTGAGAAAGCGCTCGAACAGCAAGGCGTATTCCAACGGGTCGAGATCGGTGATGCGCAGGCTGTACGCCACCAGCGAGCCCGCGCCCGAACCGCGCCCCGGCCCCACCGGGCAACCATTGTTTTTCGCCCAGTTGATGAAGTCGGCCACGATGAGAAAATAACCCTCAAATCCCATCTTGGCGATGATGCCCAGCTCGTACTCCAGCCTCTCCTGGTAGCGTGCGCGTACGGCCTCGCGGCGAGCAGCATCAGGGTAAAGCACGGCCAGCCGCTGCTCCAGCCCCTGCTGCGCCTGCTGGCGGAAATATTCGGCCGGCGTCAGCCCTTCCGGCGTAGGAAAAAGCGGCAGCTGCGGCTTGCCCAGATCGAGCATCAGATTGCAGCGCTGGGCGATGGTCACGGAATTGGCCAGCGCGGACGGCACATCGGCAAACAAGGCCTCCATGTCCGCCTGCGACTTGAAATACTGCTGGTCGGTGAACTTGCGCTGACGGCGCGGATTGCCCAGCGTTTCGCCCTCGGCAATGCAAACCCGCGCCTCGTGCGCATCGAAATCGGTGGGCTTGAGAAATTCCACTGGATGGGTTGCCACCACCGGCAGACCCAGTTCCGCGGCCAGCGGCACAGCCGCCTGCACATGCGGCTCGCACGCCGCGTGGCCACTGCGCTGCAGTTCGATATAGAAGCGGTCGGCAAACACCGCAACATGCTGCCGCACCAGCGCCTGCGCGGTGCGCGCGTCGCCCTGCAACAGCGCCTGGCCGATGGCGCCATCCTGCGCACCTGAGAGCGCAATCAGCCCCTGCGCCCGCCCATCTTCCAGCCACTCCCACTTCACCACGGCGCGACCGCGTTGCTGGTTGTCCAGCCAGGCGCGGCTGAGCAGTTCGCACAGGTTGAGATAGCCGACATGGTTCTGCACCAACAGCAGCAGGCGCGTGGGTTGGGCCGGATCACGGGAACTATCCACCAGCACGTCGCAGCCGATGATCGGCTTGACCCCCGCCTCCAGCGCGGCCTTGTAGAACCGCACAGTGGCGAATAGATTGTTGAAGTCGGTGATGGCCAGCGCCCCCTGGCCATCGCGTGCGGCAGCAGGCACCATGTCGTCCACGCGCAAGGCGCCGTCGACAATGGAATATTCGGTATGGGTGCGAAGGTGTACGTAGGGCATCGCGGCATTTTAGGAGTCCGCGTCGACCCGTCGCCCATACCCCCAAAAGAGCCGATAAATTGCTTCTTATTGCCGGTAATTTCTGGCTATTCCATCCATTCGGCTGACAACATCTTCCTCTACTATGGTGGAGCGCACAGTCAATTGCTCGCAACGGAGACCCCGCACGATGATCATCAGCAACCTGCCCGCATGGCCCTTGCACCCTGACGGCGTGTTCTGGGTGGGTGCGGCGCTGGTGCTGGCCACGCTCACGGGCGAGTCGGTGTTTCGCTTTCTGCGCTGGCCGCGGCTGGTGGGCTATGCCGCGGCTGGCATGATTCTGGCTGCTGGAGGCGCCGGGCTCAATGTGTACGACCTGCAGAACAGCGCCCGCGCCATTGTGGATACGGCGCTAGCAGTGCTGCTGTTCGAGATCGGCCACCGGGTGAACCTGCGCTGGTTGCGCGCCAATCCGGCCCTGCTGGGCATGAGCCTGCTCGAATCGGCGCTGGGCTTTGGCGCCGTGTGGATCCTGCTCGCCTTCCTGGGCTTGACGGCGGCGCAGTCGGCGATCGTGTCCGGCGTACTCATGGCCACCTCACCCGCGGTGGCACTGCGCATCAGCAGCGAGTTCAACGCCCGCGGTCAGGTGACTGAGCGCCTGCTCCTGCTCTCGGCCCTCAACACCTTTTATGCGCTGCTCGTCTGCAGCCTGCTGCTGGGCATGATGGACGCCGACGGCCCGCAGGGCGCCGCCGCATCGGCGCTGCATCTGCTGTACCTGCTCGGTGGTTCGGTGCTGGCTGCAGCGCTGCTGGCCTGGGCGGTGAACTGGGTGGAGCGGCATTTCGATTTCCGTAACGAGGGCGGCGCGCTGATGCTCGTCGGCCTGATCGTGCTCACCCTGTCGCTGACCCGCATGCTCAACTGGTCGGCCCTGCTCACCCCGCTGCTGGCCGGGGCGCTGCTGCGCTGGCGCAGCGCGCGTCCGCGTGTGTGGCCCCAGCATTTCGGCACCGCAGGCGGGGTGCTGATGGTGCTGATGTTCCTGATCCTGGGGCTGAGCCTCAATGCCCGCATCCTGCTGGCTGGCGGGCTGACCGCGGCGCTGGTGGTCGCAGTGCGACTGGTGGCCAAGCTAACCGGGGTGCTGGCCTTCGGGCGAGCCAGCGGGGCGAGCTGGCGACAGTCGCTCGCGCTGGGGCTGGCGCTCAACCCGGCAGCCGGGGTGAGTTTTGTGCTGGGCTTGAGCTTTCTCAGCACCTCGGGTGGCGCGGCGCTGCATCCGGTGTTTGCCGTGGTGTTCAGCGCGATCGCCTTCCTGGAGCTCCTCGCGCCGCTGCTCACCCGCTGGGCGCTGGGCCATAGCGGCGACATCGCCCCCGGCTCTGCCAGCCGCGCCACCGGAGGAGCAAGATGAGTCTGGGGCCATTCACCAAGTCTGGTGCGCTAAGCATCGGCGTGGAGCTGGAGCTGCAGATCGTGGGCCGCCACAACTACGACCTCATGCCCTGCGCGCCCGACCTGCTGCGTCTGCTGCAAGGCCGCAAGCTGCCCGGCGTGGTCACGCCCGAAATGACCGAGAGCATGATCGAGCTCGCCACCGGCATCTGCACCGGCTACGACGACGCCCTGGCCCAACTCAACGAGATTCAAGGCGCGCTGGTGGAGGCCGCCAACAAGCTCGACGTGGGCCTGGCCGGCGGTGGCACCCACCCCTTTCAGCACTGGGCACAGCAGCGCATTTTTGACAAACCGCGCTTTCTTCAGCTCTCCGAGTTGTACGGCTACCTGAGCAAGCAGTTCACCGTGTTCGGCCAGCACGTGCATCTGGGCTGCCCCGATGCCGATACCGCGCTCTACACCCTGCACTGCATCTCGCGCTTCATCCCCCACTTCATCGCCCTTTCGGCCTCCTCGCCCTATGTGCAGGGCGAGGACACCGGGTTTCACTCCGCGCGGCTGAACTCGGTCTTTGCCTTCCCGCTGTCGGGCCGTGCGCCCTTCGCCCTGAGCTGGGAGGACTTCGAGCGCTACTTCGACAAAATGACCGCGACCGGCGTGGTCAAGAGCATGAAAGATTTTTACTGGGACATCCGCCCCAAGCCCGAATACGGCACCATCGAGGTGCGGGTGATGGACACGCCGTTGACGATCACCAAGGCCGCACGCATCGCTGCCTACATCCAGACCCTGGGGGCGTTCATCCAGCGCGAGCGGCCTTTCACGCCGCAGGAGGACGACTACCTCGTCTACACCTTCAACCGCTTCCAAGCCTGCCGCTTCGGCTTCGACGGCACCTTCGTCGACCCCGCCACCCGCGAGCACCGCACCCTGCGCGAGGACCTCATCCGCACCTTGGTCAAGCTGGAAGGTCACGCTGCGGACTGCAAGGCCGATGTCGCCCTGCGCGAACTGCTCGCCGACGTGAGCGCGCGCGGCAACGACGCGCAATGGATCCGTGCGGTCCATGGACGTGAACACCACCTGCCCGAAGTGGTGCGGCAGCAGGTGGAGCGGTGGATGGCACCAGCATGAGCCAGCGGGAACGTCCGCTGGTCAGTCTGCTGCTGGCTTGCCATGCCCAGGAGCAGGTCATCACCGAGGCGGTGCAGGGCGCACTGGCGCAGACCTACTCGCCGCTGCAAATCCTGATCTCCGACGATGCCTCAACCGATGCGACCTTTGCACGGGCGCAGCAGGCGGTGCAGAGCTACCGCGGCCCTCACCAGGTGATCCTGCGGCGCAATCCGCAAAACCTGGGCATCAGCGCGCATTTTTCGCTGCTGGCCGAGCTCGCGCAGGGAGAGCTGCTGGTGGTCGCCGCTGGCGACGATATTTCAGAACCGCAGCGCTGCGAGCGCCTCGTCGCACATTGGCTGCGCCACGACCGCAAACCCGAACTGATCGCCAGTGACCTGCTCGACATCGACGCCGAGGGTCAAGTGCAGCGCCAGCTGACGCATACCCGGCTGGACGACTGGACGCTCTCGCGCTGGCTGCAGCAGCGTCCCTGGCTGGTCGGCGCCTCGCATGCCTGGAGCAAGCGGCTGTTCGCGCGGTTCGGCCCAATGCGCGCCGGGGCCAACGCGGAGGATCAGATCATGCTGCTGCGCGCCTTGCTGTTGGGCGGCGCCAGCACCCTGGCCGAACCGCTGGTGCGCTGGCGTCGTGGAGGGCTGTCGGCCAAGCGCCGCGCGCCCAATCTCGCCGCGCTGCGGCTGCAAATGGCCAAAGGCAATCGCACCACCCTTGCCGCTCTCGATCAGCATCTGGCCGATGCGCAGTCCGCAGGTCGCGCTGACGAGGTCGCGGCGGCGCTGGCCGATTCCCTGGCGCGCGCACGGTTCACTGCGGCCATGCTCGAATCGGGCCAGCGTCGCAGCGCATGGCCCCGGTTTCTCCAGGCCACCGACGTGCCCCTGGACTATCGCCTGCGTCTGCTGGGCTACACCACGCTGCCTTGGTTGATCGATCCGTTGATTCGCGCCAAGGCGCGGCTACGCATCGCCCGGCATGGCGACGGCGCGGGGCGTCCGCTGCAGGAGTGAGGCATGGGCGCACCGCTTGAAAATCCCGCTCTGCACCTGGCGATCACCACGCAGGCGCTCACCCACGGCGGCGGCGCCGAACGCTATGCCCGCGATGTGGTCGCCGGGCTGCACGATCTGGGCCTGCGTCCGCTGGTCATTGCCCGCAACATCGACCCTGCACTGCCGCAAGCCCAAGCTGCGCACTGCGTGCGCTTGCCGCTGCGCGGCGTGCCGCGTCTGTTGCGCAGCACGGCGTTCGACTGGGCAGCAGGCCGCGTGCTGCGCCGGGAGGGGGCGAACTGCGTGTTCGCGATCAATCATTCCCGCCATGCCCATGTCGCGATCTGCGGAGGCACGCACCCCGGTTTTCTTCAGGCCATGGGGCGGCGCGTCGGCTGGGCTGACCGCAGCCAGATCGCACTCGAACGTCGCACCTATACGCACGCGAGGCACATCGTCGCGCACTCGCTGCGCATGCGCGACGAGCTGCTGCGGTTCTACGCGCTGCCGCCGCAAAAGATCCAGGTGCTCTACCCACCCGTGGATACCAGCCGCTTTCGTCCGCTGTCCGCGCCGCAGCGGTTGCAGGCCCGGCAGCGCCTGGGTTTTCCACCCGATCGTCCGGTGTTCCTGCTGGCTTCGACCGGACATGCGCGCAAGGGTCTGCCCGAGCTGGCCGCGCTGTTCGCGCAGAACGACCGCCTCGGGTTGCTCGCCGTGGCAGGCCGCCCGCTGCCACGGCCGATGCGCAACGTGCTCGAACTCGGGTATCGCGCCGACATCGAGACGGTCTACGCCGCGGCCGACTTCACCGTGGTCGCATCGCGCTACGAGCCTTTCGGCTTGGTCGCGGTGGAATCGGTGCTGTGCGGCACGCCGGTGGTGATTGCCGACGTGGTGGGCAGCGGCGAGGTCATCGATGACGGTGCCAAGATCGCGTATGCCACCTCCGACCCGCAAGGGCTCGCCGTGGCACTTCAACGCGCGGTATGGCGCGCGGGGCAACCCGGCGCGCGCATCGATTGCCCACCGGCGATGCTGCACTATCAACCAGGCATCGCTGCGCATGTGTCGGCGCTGATGTCGTTGTTTCAGCCCGCGTTCGACGGCGTTTGAGACTGCGTAGGGCGCAACTGCGGGACAGCCTCTGTCCGCCAGACCGCTGCGCCCCACCGGCGTGTCCAGCCCACCGCTCGGTGCGCCGAATCATCCAGACGGCGACAAATGGACGAACGCCACAACCCGAAGCGGCGGAACTGGTCAGCCACGATTCCCTGACGGTCTCATGACCGGACACCCGGCGGGCCGCGTCGAGCGGCCTGCATCGGTTTTGACCGCGGCTTTTACACTGACTGTTATGTCGACATCCCCCCTGCTTTCCCCCGGTCGGGCCTACATCGTCGGCGGCGCGGTGCGCGACGCGCTGCTCGGGCGGCCGCATGGTGACCGCGACTGGGTGGTGGTCGGTGCAACGCCCCAGCAGATGATCGATGCCGGCTTCCTGCATGTGGGGCGTGATTTTCCGGTGTTTCTGCATCCGCAAACCCACGAGGAATACGCGCTGGCGCGCACCGAGCGCAAGACCGCGCCGGGCTACCGCGGCTTCGTGGTGCATGCCGCACCGGAGGTCACGCTACAGGATGATCTGCTGCGCCGCGATCTGACCATCAACGCGATGGCGCAGAACGCGGACGGCACGCTGATCGACCCCTTCGGCGGCCAGCGCGATCTGCAGGCGCGGGTGCTGCGGCATGTCTCGCCGGCATTCGCCGAAGACCCGGTGCGTATCCTGCGGCTGGCGCGTTTTGCCGCGCGGTTTTCCGACTTTTCCGTTGCGCCCGAGACGCTGGAGTTGATGCGGCGGATGGTGCGAGCAGGCGAGGTGGACGCGTTGGTGCCCGAGCGGGTGTGGCAAGAACTCGCGCGCGGCCTGATGGAGCCGCAGCCGCAGCGCATGTTCGCCGTGCTGCGCGACTGCGGCGCGCTTGCGCGCTTGATGCCCGAACTCGACCGCCTGTGGGGCGTGCCGCAGCGCGCCGACTATCACCCCGAGGTCGATACCGGGGTGCATGTGATGCTGGTGCTGCAGGCCGCGGTGAACCTGGGCGCGTCGCTTGCGGTGCGCTGGGCCTGTCTGATGCACGATTTGGGCAAGGGCACGACGCCGCCGGACATTCTGCCGCGGCATCTCGGCCATGAGCAGCGCAGCGTGGCGCTGGCAGCTGCGGTGGCACGGCGCCTGCGGGTGCCGACCGATTGTGCCGAGCTGGCCGCGGTCGTGGCTGCCGAGCATGGCAACATCCACAAAGCCGCGAGCCTCGGGGCTGAGGCCACGCTGCGACTGCTGCAGCGCTGCGACGCGCTGCGACGTTCCGAGCGCTTTGCGCAAACGCTGCAGGCGTGCGAGGCCGATCACCGCGGGCGCGGCGGCGACTTTCCGCAGCAGACCTATCCGCAGCGCGAGCGGCTGCTGGCGGCGCTGCAGGCGGCGCAAGGCGTCGATGCCGGCGCGATCGCGCAGCAGGTGACACGCTCCGGCGGCAAGCCCGCGAAGATTGCGCAGGCGGTGCAGGCCGCGCGAGAGCAGGCGATCGCGCAGGCACTCGCGCCCGTGGAGCCCGACTGATGCGCGCGCTGCGGCGGCTTGCTGCGCTACTGCTGGGCCTATGCTGCGCTTGGACGGCGACGCAAGCGCTTGCCGCAAATCGCCTGGCCAGCGCCCACGACCCGTATTTGCTGGCGCATGCGAACGACCCGGTGGACTGGTATCCGTGGGGGCCGCAGGCACTGGACAAGGCGCGGCGCGAGAACAAGCCGATTTTTCTCTCGATCGGCTATTTCTCCTGCTACTGGTGCCATGTGGCGCAGCGCGAGCTCTACAGCAATCCGAGAATCGCCGCGCTGATGAACCGCTGGTTCGTCAACGTGCTGGTCGATCGCGAGCAGCGCCCGGACATCGACCATATCTATATGCTGGCGCGGCAAATCATGACCCGCGACAGTGGCTGGCCGAACAACGTGTTTCTCACGCCGGAACTGCAGCCGTTCTACATCGGCAGCTATTTCCCGCCGAACGACACGGCACAGCAGGAGGGCTTTCCCACCCTGCTGGCGACACTGCACCGCAACTGGACGCAGCATCCCGCCAAGGTCAAGCGCATCGCCGGGAGCATCGCGCAGGCGATGCAGGCCGCTGCGGTGGGCGCTGAGGCCGCAGCGCCGATTGACGCCGAAGGCTGGACGCAAGCCGCGCAGACCGAGGCGCTACAGCGCTTCGATGCGCTCGACGGCGGTTTCGCCTCGGCCACCAGCGCAGCGCGCTTTCCCCAGCCGCCGCTGCTGGCCTGGCTGCTGGCGCGCGGCGCAGCGGGGCAGGCGAACGCTGCGCAGGCTGCGGTGTTCACACTGCAAGCGATGGCGCAGGGTGGACTGATGGATCAGCTCGGCGGCGGGTTTCGCCGCTACACGGTCGATCCCGGCTGGTCGCTGCCGCATTTCGAGATGATGCTGGCCGACAACGCGCAGCTGCTGGCGGTCTATGCCCGCGCCTATGTGCAGACCCAGCAGCCCGACCTGCGCTGGACCGCGCAGCGCACCGCAGACTTTCTGCTGGGCGCGCTGCGCCTGCCGCAGGGCGCGTTCGCCACTGCAATCTCTGCGGACACCCACGGCGTCGAAGGCGCGACCGATCGATGGACCCGCGCGCAGATCGACGCCGTGCTCGGCAAACGACAGGCCGACGCCTGGTTCTCGCTCTATGCGCTGACCCCGCTGCACGCCTGGGACGCCGCCGGAGTGCTGCGCCAGCGCCGCGACATGGCCGAGACGCTGTTGCGCGAAGGACGACTCGCCGCGCGGCTGCAGCAACTCGCGCCGCAGCGCCGCGCGCTTCTGGGTGCGCGCAACCGCCGCCCGCAACCCCGGCGCGACGACAAAATCGTCACCGCCGACAACGCGCTGGCCATCCGTGCGCTGGCGCAGGCCAGCCGAGCGCTGGACGACCCGGCGCTGCTTGCCGCCGCGTTGCGCGCGGCCGACTGGCAGTGGAAGCACGCCTGGGATGCGCGGCAGCGTCTGCTACTGCATCAATGGGCCGGTGGACGCGCGGGCAACCCCGGCTTTCTGGACGACTACGCCGAACTCGCCCGCGCTTTCCTCACCCTGGCCGCCGAGCAGCACAACGCCATATGGCGCGAGCGCGCGAGCCGACTGGCCGACGCGATGTTGACCCGCTTTGCCGCGCCGGACGGCAGCCTGCGGTCATCGCCCGCGTCCGACGCTCTGCCGTTTCCCACGCCCTTGCAGGGCGATGTGCACCGGCCTTCTGGGCAGAGCGCGGCGATCGCGGTGCTGGTCGATCTGGCGCAGCAAACCGGGCAGGCGCGCTGGGCAGAGGCAGCGCGGCGCGCGCTGCGCGCCATTGCGCTGCAGGTCTCGGCCCGTCCGCTGGACTGGCCCGACCTGCTGCAGACTTTGGACGGCGTGGCGGGGCAGGCGGTGTTCGCTGCCACGCTGCCCGTGTCCAACGCGCGGCCTGCGGACTGCGCGGGGCTGCCGCAGGGCGCTTGTTCCGCCGATCAGGTGCGCACGCAATTGCAGCGCACCGCCGCAGGCTGGACGCTGCAACTGCGGATTGCACCCGGTTTCCATATCAACGCCAATCCTGCTTCCGAAGCGAATCTGATCGCCACCACCGTGCTCGTCCGCAATCAGCCGCTGCAGGGCGTTCGCTACCCGCCGCCGCAATCGTTCCGCCCCGCGTTCGCGCCGCAGGGCATTGCAGTTTGGGAAGGGCAGGTGCGGCTGGAACTGCCCGCGCTCACACCCGCGCAACAGGTGGCTTTGGCGTTGAAGATACAGGCGTGCAACGTCACGACCTGTCTTGCGCCCAGTGTGATGCGGATACGGCAGACGGCTTCCCAACCCTGATTCCTCCCCCTAGCGTGAGGAGGCCGTGACACCTCATCAGGCGAGGGCGGGTCTCAGCCCGGCAGCCGCGGCGCACCGGTGCGCTGCAGGCGGTCATCGATCTCGCCCAGGGTGGCGTGGATGCCGTTGGCATTGGCCTCGATGGCGCTGCGCAGTTCGCGGTCGAGTTGGTCGACTCTGGCCAGCAACCGCTCCATGTCGGCGCTGTGCAACTGCCGCAGTTCTTCGAAGCGCGAGGCCTCGGCCTTATCGGCCAGTTCGCGCTGCGTCTTGAGTTCCTTGGCGACGCGGCGCGATTCGCTCATCATCCCGGTCTGCAGCACCACGATGTAGATGAGGAACACCACGGCCATCAGCACGATTAGTCCGAGCATGATCAGGCCCAGCGGCGCCTTCACCGCAGTGAAGCCCAGGGTCAGATCGGTCGGCGCCATCAGCACGCTCCAGTTCAGTGCAGAAAAGATGCCAATCAGCACCAGAACGACAATCACTAGTCCACTGCGAAAATTCATCTCGGCTCCCTTTTTGTTGAACACGTTGGGTAAAGTGTAGGCAATGATGCGCTGCGGCACGCGGCTTGCTTGTCTGTCGGCATCCCACAACTGGAGACTTTCTCATGAGCCAGAGCATTCCCGCCACCCTGATCGCCGGAGACGGCATCGGCCCCGAGATCATGAACGCCACGCTGGCCGTGCTCGACGCACTGGAGGCGCCGTTCGCGTGGGACGAGCAGGTGGCCGGTCTGGGCGGGGTGCGCACCGCGGGCGACCCGCTGCCCGCGGCCACGCTGGCCAGTATCCGCGCCACGCGGCTGGCGCTCAAAGGCCCGCTGGAGACGCCCTCGGGCGGCGGCTATCGCTCCAGCAATGTGCGGCTGCGCGAGGCGTTCAAGCTCTACGCCAACATGCGCCCGACCAAGACCCTGATCCCCGGCGGGCGCTACGACAACATTGACCTGCTGGTGTTCCGCGAAAACGTCGAAGGCCTGTACATGGGCTACGAGCATTACATCCCGATCGACGGCGATCCGCACGCCGTGGCCATCGCCACCGGGGTGAACACACGCCAGGGCGCGCGCAACATTCTCGACTACACCTTCCGCACCGCGATCGCGCTGAGGCGAAAGAAAGTGACCGTGGTGCACAAGGCCAACATCATGAAGGCGCTGACCGGGATTTTTCTGGAAACAGCCTACATGCTGCACAAGGAAAAGTACGCCAGCCAGATCGAGCTGAACGACGTGATCGTCGATGCCTGCTGCATGAAGCTGGTGATCAACCCCTGGCAGTTCGACACCCTGGTGACCACCAATCTGTTTGGCGACATTCTCTCCGATCTGGCTGCTGGTCTGGTGGGCGGACTGGGCATGGCGCCAGGCGCCAATATCGGCGAAGACGCGGCGATCTTCGAGGCAGTGCACGGCTCCGCGCCCGACATCGCGGGCAAGGGCATCGCCAACCCCATTGCGCTGATGCTGGCCGCCGCCCTCATGCTCGACCACGTCGGTCTGCATGACAAGGCGAACCGCCTGCGCCAGGCCATCTCCGACACGCTGAATGTCGACAACATCCGCACCGGCGATCTGGGCGGCCGCGCCAATACCCGAACCTTCACGGAAGCGATCATCAGCCGGATCAACAACGGCTGAACCGCCACGCGTCGCGCTGGTGCCAGACTACTGCTTGCGTGTCTGCGGGGTGTAGTGCGTCTGCAGGTACGCGGTGATGTCTTTGGCCGTGGCCTCGTCGATCGGGGCGCCGAAGGTCTTGATCATCTTCTGCACTTCCATGTCCCAGGTGGCCGCAGGCAGCGGTGGCTGCATGGTGATGTAGGTGACGCTGTGGCACATGCTGCAGTGGCCCAGCACGGTCTCGCGGCCAGGGCCGGGTGCCAGCTCGGCGGTGTAGGTGGGCCATTTGCCGACTTGATAGGTGGCTCCATTGCCGGGCAGCACGCGCGCAGGCTGCAGTGCGCTGCCCAGCGGCCCGCCGGCATAATCGCCCGAGCTGACCAGACCGGGCCGAGGGGTTTCTGCCTGGGCCAAGGCGGACGCGCCCAGCAGCAGAGCAAACAACACAGGCCGTGCAGGGCACAGGCGGGCAGCAAGCATTTTGATCATGCGGGTTCTCCTGTTCAGGCGGACATTCAGGCGGACAGCACCATGACTTGCTGGCGCTCGATCTTGTTCCACAAGTAGCCGCCGGGATTCCATACCCCGCTGTCGGGCTGGATATGCCCGCTGCTGTCGGTGGCGCGCACGGCCAGGGTGTTGAGACCGGGGAGCTGCGGGATCCAGACGTATTGGTATTCGCGGAAGGCATGGCGGCCATGATCGCGGCCGAGTTTGGCCGGCTTCCAGCTTTGCCCGCCATCGGTGGACACCTCGACCTTGACCACACTGCCCATACCGCTGAATGCCACGCCTCGCACCACTGCGGGAGCACCGGCGATCAGGGGGCGGCTGTCATCGGGATCGACGATGAACGAGCGCACGGGCATGTTCACATGGCCGATGGGAACCAGTTTGACCTTGCCTGCTTTGATGTCCTCCGGTGTGGTGCTGCCGTTGGGCGTGCCGGGGATTTGGTAGGCCGGCTTCATCCAGAAGTTGGTATCCGGTTCGGTCAGCGCGCGGATGTGGGTCAGGTGCTTGGTCCAGTAGGTGGCGAACTTGCCGGGCATGATCAGGCGCACCGGAAAGCCGTTGAGCATGGGCAGCGGCTCGCCGTTCATCGCATAGGCGATGACCGACTCGTTGAGGATAGGCTCATGCACATCCCAGGACTTGAGAAAGCGGTGCGAGCCTTTGCCCTCAGGGCCTGGGCCGTGATCCAGCCCCTCGAACTGGATTTGCAGCGTGCCCGGGCCGATACCGGCGCGTTCGAGCACATCGCGCAGCCGCACGCCCGTCCACACGGCGCACCCCATGGCGCCATTGCCCCATTGCCCGCCCGGCAAGCGCGGCTGGAAGCGGCTGCGCGAATTGCCCGAACACTGGTTGACCGCTGCGAGTTCGACGCTGCGGAATTCGCGCTGCAATTGGTCGAAGCTCAGTTGCAGCGGCCGCTTGAAGTTGCCGCTGAGGTCCAACCGCCAGGCCTTGAGATCGACGGCGTTGGGAATGTCGGGAAGGTGATAACGCACATAGAACGCCTCGTTGGGCGTGATCGCTGTGCGAGAAAGTACGCACGCGGGGTTTCGAGCTGAATGGGGCGGTCGGTCAGCCGCAGCAGCGGTAGCTTCTGCGGGTAGGTGACATAGGGCCCGACGCTGTTCCAGTAGGGATTGGCTTCGGGGCCGGTGAAGCTCGTCAACGGATTCTCGGCCTGCGCAGCAACCACGGCCCAGGCCGGGCGGGTGACCAAGGCGGCGGCGCTGCCGGCAGCCAACGCCAACCAGCCACGGCGATCCATTCCATCTCGCATGGGAAGTTCTCCTCGAGGTTCGCGTCATCGTCGCAAGCGGGCTTACCCACGATCTTGACGTGTTGCGTGAGGCTTCAAACGTAATGAAATGCAACCCGTGCGAGCATCAGGTTTTGCATACAGCCGGGGAGCATCGCCGCGGGCAGCCTTACAGTCCAGTGAACCGGCTGACGATGCGGAAATACACCCCGCGCGGCAGCAACCGCAGCAGCTTGAGCCACAAGGTGAAGCGGCGCGGAAAGTGGATGTCGAAGCGGCCTGCCTCCAGCCCGTTGATGAGCGCCTGCGCGGCTTGCTCGGGAGTGATCAGCGCGGGCATGGCAAAGCTGTTCTGCGCGGTGAGCGGGGTTTCGACAAAACCGGGGTTGATCACGTGCACGCCAATGCCCAGCGGGTGCAGGTCGAGGTAGAGGGTCTCGGCGAGGTTGATCAGCGCGGCCTTGGTCGGCCCGTAAGCCAGCGCCTGCGGCAGGCCACCGAAGCCCGCGACGCTGCTGACCAGCGCGATATGCCCGGCGCGCTGCGCGGTCAGTACCGGCAACACCGCCGCCAGCGCGTGCAGAGCGCCGCGGTAGTTCACGTCGTCGTGTTGCAGGGCGCTTGCCAGATCGAACGCAGTGGCGCGCATCGGGCGGTAGGTTCCGGCGCAGTACAGCAAGAGGTCCAGCCCGCCCCAGTCGCGCTGCAGCGTCTGCATCGCCGCCTGCACAGCGGCGGAGTCGGTCGCGTCCAGCGGCAGCGGGACGGCATCGGCGATGGTCTGCAGCTGCTGCGCATTGCGCGCCGACACCGCGACCCGCGCGCCGCGCTGCAACAGCGCGATTGCCGTGGCACGGCCGATGCCGGTTGACGCGCCGAGCACCCAGACGCGTCGATCCTTCCAACCGTCGATGCGCGGATTCAGCGACATGGCAGATTGGTCCTTCAGGGCTTGTTGAACGACAGGAACACGCTGCCGACCTTGAAGCCGAACTTGGTGATGACCGAATGATTGAGCAGCACATGGTCATCCATCAGATACATCCAGTCGTCGAGCTGGACGTTGTAGACCGTGCCATCGACTGGCAGCGCCAGGGTGTAGTGCCAGTTCAGCGCATTGCCCGCGGCGCGGCCGATGGCCTCGCCGACGACATCGCCAGCGGTGCCGATGTAGCGTTTCTCGCCGTCCTTCTCTGGGAGCTCGCGGATGGTCCAGATGCGCTCCTGCTTGGCGCCATCGTTGTAGATGAAATGCTCATCGAGCGTGCCCACGTCGCCCTTCCACGACGCGTCAATGGTCACGTGGAACCGCCGGGTCATCTTGCCCGAGCGGTCGAACACAATGCCCACCGCCGTGATGCGGCCGTTGAAATACTGCTTGAGATCGAGCGTGGGCGTCTGGCCCCGGTAGGCCAGCGGGGTGACGCTGGCACAGCCGGACAACAGGCTCACGCCGAGAACGGCGGCCAGCAACCACCAGCGGCGCAGTTGCACCCAGGAAGAAAATGCGGATTGAGACAACATGGTGAATCTCCGTTGACGGTTCAGGGATGGAGTGCAGCGCCGGTCTGCGCCGGCGTGCCGCGAACGAAATTGCGCCAAAGCAGGGCCGCCGAAACCAGCTTGAGCGCCGAGGGCAACAGGCAGTACGCCACCACCAGCGGCGGCAGCACCCCGGTTTCCAGCGTGCCGGGGCGATAGCCGAACAGCCCAAGCAAGGGCAGCGCCAGACCTGCAGCCAGTGCGAGATTGATCTTGGTCGCAAAGTTCCACAGACCGAAGTAACTGCCTTCGAGCTGATCGCCATGGCCAGCCGCGCGAATCACCCCGGCCAGCAGCGCCGGAGGCATGACCAGATCCGGCCCGAGTGCTGCGCCCGAGAGCACCACCACCAGCGCATAGCCCCAGCGGTCGCCCGGATGCAGCAGCGCCGCCCACACAAAGGCCGCCACCGCCAGACCCATGCCGGCCAGCCAGCAGCGCGCCGCGCCGAAACGCCGCACTGCACGCATCCATGCGGGCACCAGCAGGCCGGCTGCGGCGAAGTAGGCAAACAGATAGGCGCCAGACAGCGAGGCGGCGTCCAGCCGGTCGCGGATGAAAAACAGTACCAGCGTAGCCGGGATGGCCGCGGCGATGCCGCTGGTGACGAACACGGCCAGAAGTGCGACAAACCGCGGGTTGTGCAGCGGGACGAACAAGGTGCGCCAGTGCAGCGCGGCTGCGGCATGCGGCGCATGGTGGGGCGACGGTGCAGGCGCGCGCCAGACCAGCGTCAGGCCGACGATCAGGGCCATGGCGAACACGCCCACGAGAAGCGGCGCCCCTCCGAGCTGCGGAACGATGGCCGCGAGCAGCACACCAGCCAGCCCCAGACCTTCGCGCCAGGCGACGGTGCGGGCGAGTTGTGCTTCGTTCGCGCCCAGCGTGGCGCCCCAGGCCTGGTGCAGGATGGAAGCTGCGCTGAATCCCAGATAGGTCAACAACAGCGCGGCGGTGAACAGTGCCGTGAACCGCCCTGTCTGCGCGCTGAAGGGCAGCCATGCGGGCAGCGCGAACAGTGCGGCGAACCCCAGGAACATCAGCGTGCAGGCCGCCAGCATGGCGGGCTTGACCAGCCTGCGCAGCAACAGCCGATCGGCCAATCTGCCCAGCAGGGGGTCGAACAGGGCGTCGGCAAACCGCGTAAGCAACAGCACCATACCCAGATACCCCAGCGGCACGGCATAACGCGTGGCGTAGTGTTCAGGCAGATAGACATACAGCGGCAACGCAACGAAGGCGAAGGCCAGACTGGGCGCGCCGTAGCGCAGCAATGCCAACGGGTGCAGGGGCTGCGCTGCAGCGTGGTGCAGGGACGCCGTGGCTGGCAAGGCAACCGGGGGGCGTTCATGGCAAGCTGGCTGCGGTGGCGGCGTTTGCAAGCAGATCATTGCGCAGCCCCGGCGCAGGCGTTTTCGGCGACAGCCAGATGGAGAAAAACGCGCGCGCGAAGGCCGCACCGTGCACAGCGCCGCGCAGCACGCCATTGAAATAAAACCGGGTCTGTGCGGGCTGCGCGCCGGATGCCGGGGTGAACACGCCGGTCAGTGTGCTGCCGTCCTGCACATCGGGAAAGAGTTGCTGCATGGCCTGCAGCCAGTCGGCGCGCTGCTGCGGGCTGCCTTCGCCGAGCTTGCGCATTTCTTCTTCGGAGCGCGCGGCAATGTCTGCGCCCTTGAGGCTGCGCGCGTAGCGCAACTGCAGTGCGAACGGCGCGACGCCAAGCGGGGCTCCCAGCCCTTGCGGCCCAACCCACAGCGTGGCGGTGTAGACAAGGAAGCCGAAATAGCGAAACTCGCCCTGCCCCGAGAGCCGGGCATCGGGCAGCAAGGCGGCGACGCTGGCTGGAACTGCGGGCATGTGCTGTGCCAGAGCGGGCAGGGGTAAGGCCGTGGCGGCCACTGCCAACAGCAGGCCGCGGCGCGACACCCGCGCGCGCAGAGTGGATTCAGCTGGCGTCGGCATGGCGCAGGGTGAACTGCAGGACTTGGGTGGAGCCCTGGCTGAACCCGGCCTCGCAGTAGGCGAGGTAGAAGGTCCACAGCCGCACGAAACGCTCGTCGAAGCCCTGAGCCCGCACGGCGTCGAGGTGGGCGGTGAAGCGCTCGCGCCAAAGCGCCAGGGTGCGGGCGTAGTCGGGGCCGAAGGCGAATGCGTCGATCACTTCCAGCCCTGCGGACTCGGCCTGTGCAATGAAGGCGCTGCGCGACGGCAGCATGCCGCCTGGGAAGATGTAGCGCTGAATGAAGTCGGTGCCGCGGCGGTAGTCGTCAAACAGGTCGTCGGCAATGGTGATGGTCTGGATGCAGGCGCGTGCGCCGGGCTTGAGATGGCGCGCCACGGTGCGGAAGAAGCCAGGCCAGTATGCCTCACCCACGGCCTCGAACATTTCGATCGAGGCGATGCCGTCATAGCCGCCCGGCGGGGCGATGCGGTCGAGATCGCGGTAGTCGCACAGTTCCAGCCTGGCTGGGACGGCCGCGTCGGCAAGCCGCGTGCGGGCATAGTCGAGCTGTTCGGTGGACAGGGTGACACCGTCCATGCGCAGGCCGCGTTGTGCACCGGCCTCGGCCAGTCCGCCCCAGCCGCAGCCGATTTCTAGGACCTTTTCGCCGGGTTCAACGCCGAGCTGGTCGAGCACGCGGGCGTACTTCGCGTGCTGCGCCTGCTCCAGGGTTTGCGTGGCATCACCGCTGAACAGCGCGCTGGAATAGGTCATGCTTGGGTCGAGCCAGAGCCGGTAGAAGGCGTTGCCGATGTCGTAATGCGCGTGGATGTTCTCGCGGCTGCCGGTGCGGCTGTTGCGGCGCAACAGGTGGCGCAAACGGTCGCCCAGGGTGCCTAGCACGCTGCCGTGCAGCGCGCGGGCAATGACTTCGCGGTTGGCCACCAGCAGCTTGAGGAGCGCGGGCAGGTCGGGCGTGTCCCAGGCGTGACGCATCCAGGCCTCGGCAAAGGCGATGTCGCCGCGCTTGAGCACCTCGCCCATCACAGCCCAGTCATGCAGCATGACCTGTGCATGCGTACCATTGTCGTCGGTACCGAAGTGCCGCCAGACGCCGTCCGGTCCGTGAAAATCGAGACGGCCGATCTGCAGCCGCTCCAGCAGGCGCAGGACGCCGCGCGCAGCCAGTGGCGGCTTACGGCGTTTGCTGACAACCCCCGGGGGATGTGCCGGGTCGAGAGAGAGCGGGGACAGTGTGCGGTCGCTGGCGTTCATGATCGGCTTACGAATTGGTCAGGAGGAAGAGGCTTGGAATGAAACGGCACGCGCTTGCGCCAGAGCTTGAAGGCCTGCCAGTGAATCCGCGCCATCACGCCGAAGCTGTGCATCGGGTGGCGCAGCAGGGCCAGCCGGGCGCGGCCAGCGGTCAGCGGCTGCAACACGCCGCTGATGCTGGTTTCGATCAGGGGGCCATCGGCATCGTCGTGGTCGATACGCAGAATCAGACGGTCCTGTTCCTTGCCCCTGCTGCGCAGAAAGCGAAAGCGGTAGCCACCTTCCACAGCGCAGAACGGTGAGACATGGAACACTTTGGTGGAGCGGTATTGCGCGCCCCACTGCAAGCTGCGCTCGCCCGGCTGCGGCGTGAGGATGTAGCAGTGGCGCTCGCCAAAGGTGTTGTTGACCTCGGCCACCGCGCAGCGCAGGCTGCCGTCGGCGCGCTCGCACAGCCACAGGCTCACCGGCTTGAACACATAGCCCCAGATGCGCGGGAAGGTCTGCAGCCAGATTTCTCCATCGGCATCGGTGATGCCTTCGGCAGCGAGCAGGCCCTGCAGCCAGATCAGGCTGTTGCTGCCGCCCTCGCCGTGGTCCGAATCGAAAAAGCTCATTGCGCCAAAGCGGTTGCGGGCGATGGGCAATAGCGCGGGGTTGCGATCCAGGCTGCGCATGGGCAGCAGCAGAAACATGGCGCGGTAGCTGAACGCATGCTCCGTGGGCCGCAGGCGCCGGTGCCGCACCGGGCCGCTGCCGATCAGCGGGTGGTACTGCGGGAGGTACTGCGGCTGATGCTGCGCAACGGCGTGCATCGCGCACATGGCACCGTCCCTCATGCGGCGATCGCTGCGCTGGCTGGCAGGGCGTCCACATCGCTCAACAGGGCCTGTGCGGCGGCGTAACCCGATTTCAGGCCATCTTCATGAAAGCCATAGCCACACCAGGCTCCGCAGAAGTAACTGCGCTGCTTGCCCTGCAATGCGGGTACGCGTTGCTGCGCGGCAATGGCGGCCTGATCGAAAATGGGATGGGCGTAGTGCATTTCGCGCAGCACGGTATGCGGCGCAGGCTCGCGCAATGGGTTGAGCGACACCACGATGGGCTTTTGCGTGGGCAAGGGCTGCAGCTTGTTGAGCAGGTAATGCAGGCAGACAGTACCAGGCTGCGCCCCGTTGACAGGTGCGCTCTCGTAGTTCCATGCGGCCCAGGCCTTGCGCGCCTGCGGCAGCAGCCCGGTATCGGTGTGCAGCAGCGCGCGGTTGGGCTGGTAATGAATGGCGCCGAGCACGGCGCGTTCGGCGTCGCTGGGGGCGTCGAGCAATGCAAGCGCCTGATCGCTGTGACAGGCGAAGATCACTTGGTCGAACCAAATGGCGCCATCTGGCGTGTGCAGCTCCACGCCACTGTCGTGTCGCACAACGCGCCGCACCGGGGTGCGCAGCCGGGCATCAGGGAATTGGGCCAGAATTTTTTGCACATACTGCCGCGCCCCGCCACGCACGGTAAACCATTGCGGCCGATTGTTGACCTGCAGCAGGCCGTGGTTGTCACAGAAACGCACCAGCGTGGCCAGGGGGAAGTCGAGCATCTGCCCCGGCGGGCATGACCAGATGCAGGCGGTCATGGGCAGCAGATACCAGTGCAGAAAGGTGTCGGAATAGCCTTCGCGCTGCAGGTAGTCGCCCACAGTCTGGGTGGAGTTGAGATCGGCATCGGGCAGGCGGGCGAGCGCGGTGGCTGCGCGGTTGAAGCGCAGGATGTCGCGCAGCATGCGCCAGAAGGCCCGCTTGCCCAGGTTGCGCCGCTGGGCGAACACGCTGTCGAGATTGGATCCGCTCCACTCCAGCGTCCCGCCACCCGCCTGCGGCGCCTGCACCGAGAACGACATGTCGGAGGTGGCCAACGGTACGTCGAGCTCGGCAAACAGCGCCTGAAGCCGGGGGTAAGTGCGTTCGTTGAGCACCAGAAAGCCGGTATCGACCGCAAAGCGCGGCTCGCCCGGCAGATCCACATCCACCGTGTGGGTGTGACCACCGAAATGTTCGCCCGCCTCGAACAATGTGACCTGGGCGTGATGGCGCAGGGCCCAGGCCGCCCCGAGACCAGAAATTCCTGTACCGATGATGGCAACGCGCATGCTTGTATCTCCTCTGGCCACTCAGGTCTTGCGGCCTTCCACCAAGGCATACGCCGAATGGTTGTGGATGGATTCAAAGTTTTCCGATTCCACGGTGTAGGCGGCCACGCGGTCGTCGCGTTCCAGTGCGACGGCGACGTCGCGCACCAGGTCTTCGACAAATTTGGGATGGTCGTAGGCACGCTCGGTGACGTACTTCTCATCCGGGCGCTTGAGCAGCCCCCACAGCTCGCACGAGGCAGCAGTCTCGGCAATGCGGATCTGCTCCTCCAGCCCCATGTCACCGCGCAGCGTGGCGCCGATGGTGACGTGCGAGCGCTGGTTATGCGCGCCGTAGTTGGAGATTTCCTTCGAGCACGGGCACAGGCTGGTCACTGGCACCTGCACGGTCTGTGTGAGCGTCAGCGCACCAGCCTTCTGCGCGGCGTGCAGCGTGACTTCATAATCCATCAGGCTTTCCACCCCGGACACTGGCGCCGTCTTGCGCGCAAAGTAGGTGAACTGCGCGGTGATCGCTCCTTCGCTGGCCTGCAGGCGAACCAGCATGTGCTGCAGCAGCACGCCGAGTTGCCGCGCGTCGAGCGGGTCCTTGTGCGCTTCGAGCATTTCGATGAAGCGCGACATGTGCGTGCCCTTCACCTCGGGTGGCAGCGCCACCGTCATCTCGAACGTGCCCACGCTGGGCTGCACGCCCTGCATCGACGCGATCTGCACGGGATAGCGCACGCCGCGCACGCCGACCTGCTGAATGGCGATATTGCGTCGGTCCGGGGTGGCCTGCACATCGGGCAGGGTGGCGGCAGCGGCTTGGGCAAACAGTTTTTCCGGGGCGTTCATGGCGTACCTTTCAAGAGCGGGTCGAGGGGAGGCGGCAACAGGCGAGTCAAGGTTTTTGTGCGAGCAAGGTCTTGATCTTGGCGACAAAGTCTTTGTTGTCCGGTGAAACCAGACTGGGATAGACCCCCACGACCTTACCGTCACGGCCGATGAGGTATTTGTAGAAATTCCACTTGGGCTGATCGCCGGTGGCAAGGATCAGCTGCTCATAGAGCGCGTTGGGTTTGGGCTCGGTGACGTGCGAGGGCGCGAACATCGGGAACTGCACGTTGTAGGTGTCCTTGCAAAACGCAGCGATCTTGGCGTTGTTGTCCATTTCCTGATGGAAGTCGTTGGACGGAAAACCCAGCACCACCAGACCTTGCTTGCCGTACTCGCGGTAAAGCGCTTCCAGCCCCTTGTATTGCGGGGTGAAACCACAGTAACTCGCGGTGTTGACCACCAGAACCACCTTGCCGGCGTATTGGCACAGGCTTTCCGGCTTGTCGTCCTGCAGGCGGGGGAAGGTCTTGTTCAGAAGGGACGGACAGGTGGCAGACGCCGCGGCTGGCGCTTCAGTCTCCGCTGCTTGCGCAAGCGGGCCAAAGGTGAACAGTGCAGCTGAAGTAACGACTGCGGCGGCGAAACGGATGGGTTGGAACAGATCCATGAATATCTCCAGTGCGTGGGATTGGTTTGTCTAGGACAATGATGCTTCAGATCAGATTTCACACAAAACCTTTCTTGATTTGTCCTAGACAGAAGTAGGGTTATCGGCCAAGCGCAGATCGGCCTAACATAGCAATACGTTTGAAATTGCCGTTCAGATTCCTATTTGATGCTTTAGCGTTCACTGTCTGCGCGGCTTCCCCTCCCAGTTTTGTCCAGGACACGTTGTTTCACACCGATGAATGACCGCACCCTCAACATCGCCTTGCAGCTCGGCATTGCCGCCGTGGAGCGGGACACCGGCATTGGCAAGGACACACTGCGCGTCTGGGAGCGGCGCTACGGCTTCCCACAGCCGCAGAGAGATGCCTCGGGGGACCGGCTCTATCCGCTCGATCAGGTCGAGCGCCTGCGCTTGATCAAGCGCCTGCTGGATGGCGGCCGCCGTCCGGCGCAGATCGTGCCGCTGTCTATGCAGCAGCTCGACGCGCTGGCGCGCGAAACACAACCGCTCAGCACCGCATCGGACGAAGCGCAGGCGCTCGCGGCGAGTGCCCAGCCATCCACCCTGTCCACGCACAGCGACGAAGTGAACCACTACCTCACCCTGCTCAAGCAACACGACGGCGAACTGCTGCGCCGCAGCCTGCAGCAGGACGTGATGCGCATGGGCATCGGCCGCTTCATTTCCGAGGTGATTGCACCGCTGACTGTCGGCGTGGGCGATGCATGGATGCGCGGCGAACTCGAAGTGTTTGAAGAGCACCTCTATTCGGAAGTGCTACAGCGCGTGCTGCGCACGGTCATCAGCGCCATTCCCCAGGGCGATGATGCGCAGTCGCGTCCCAAGGTTCTGTTGACCACCGTGCCGCAGGAGCCGCACACACTGGGCCTGCTGATGGTCGAGGCCATGCTGGCGCTGGAGGGCTGCCGCTGCGTTCAGCTCGGCGCGCAAATGCCTTTGGGCGACATCCTCAAGGCGGTGCAGGCGCATGCCGCCGATGTGCTGGTACTGAGTTTCTCACCCATCCTGCAAACCGCGCAGTTGCTCGATGCTCTGGCGGAACTGCGCAGCCGCATGCCGCAAGCCGTGGACATCTGGGTAGGTGGCTCCCATGCGGCGTTGCGCAGGCGGCTGCCCGAGGGCATTTGGGTGACGGGCGCGCTGAGCGATCTGAGCGAGAGCGTGCAAGCGTGGCGTCAACACCACCAGCAACCGCCCGCTGCAAGCATCGCCCAAACACAGAGTCAGTTGCGCGACTGACTGGGGGTTTTCTCGTCCAGCTCTGTTGCGGGCGTGGCTCTGGTCGCTGCGGGTGGATGCCTTCCGGTGATGGCGTCGAACAGCGAAGTGCGGCCACTGGCTTCTTCCTTCAGCCCCAGCGCCTCGGCGTACACCGAGCGCTCGCGCAACAGGCTGCCCACGACCGACGCCACCACACAGGCCGGCATGGCCGCAAGCACCACGTTGTAGTTGCGCGTGATCTCGAACACCATAATGGCCGACATCGCTGGCGCGTGCGTGGTGGCCGCCAGCAGACTGCCCATGCCCACCAGCACCCACAACGCCTGCGCGTGCGTAGCGTCGCCCAGGAGCAGGGTGTGCTGCACCATCAGGCCGATGGCGCCGCCGAGCATCAGCGTGGGCGTGAGTACGCCGCCGGGAATGCCCGCCGCACTGGCCGCGGTCACAGCGATGATGCGCAGCACGAACACCAGCGCCAGGGTGGACAGCGCCCAGTGATCGACCAGCATCGACTGCACCACGCTATAGCCATTGCCCCAGACCTCGGGGCGGATCATGGACAACAACCCGATGAGCAGCCCGGCCAACCCCATGCGCAGCGGCAGGAAGTTGATCAGCGGCTGATAACGCTTGCGCGCGGTGTCGAGCAGCCACAGGAATGCCGGGCCGAGCAGCCCGGCGATCAGGCCGATGAACACGGCGTCGAGCAGGTCGGCAAAGCCCACCACCGGAATGGCGTGCGACAGATAAAGCGGTCCAGTGGCAAACAGCGCCTGGGTGGTGAGTTCGCCCATCACCGCGGCCACCAGCACCGCAGCAATCTCGCGCAGCGCCAGTCCGCCCAGAATGATTTCGGCGACAAACAGCGTGCCGGCGATCGGCGCGTGATACGCACCGGCAAAACCCGCCGCCGCGCCGCACGCGACGATGAGGCGGCGGTGCGCCGCGTCGGTCTTGCCGATGCGCCCCAGCAGCGACGACACCAGTGCCGCGAACTGAATCATCGTGCCCTCGCGGCCGATGGTGATGCCACTGCTCACCCCGATCAGCGAGGACAGCGTGCGTGTCAGGTTTGGCCCGAGCGGCAATCTGCCATCGCCCACCAACACAGCCTCCATGTATTCCGGCCCGCGTGGCCGCTTGATCCAGCGATGTCCGGCCCACATCACCAGCCCGCCCAGCGCGGCGCCCACCGTGGGAATGAGCACCCGCGCCCATTGCGGCAGCCCGGCAGCAGCAGCCACCAGATGCTCCTGATCCGTATAGGTCCGCATCACGGCGTACATTGCTTGCCGGAACCCCTCCACCGCGATCGCACTGATGAACCCCACCAGCGCCCCGACCAGGGTCATGGGCACCATGGGATCGAGGTGATGCCAGAACAGACGCAGGCGGTCAGACAGCGCGGAAGACACGGGACGACTCGCTTTCTCGATTCTGCCCAGGGTGGCGAATCGATCGAAAAATACATTGAAATTGATCAAAATCATATCGACATCTGGTTGATGCAGGCGTGAAAAAACGTGAACGCAAGGAAACATCGTGCCTGTGCACCGCAGCGGCTAAGCTCTTGCCATGCATTTCCTCGACAAAATCGTCCCACCCGATCAGCTCGATGCCCGCGTGGCTGCGCTGCCGCGGCCCCTGGTGTTCACCAACGGCGTGTTCGACATCCTGCACCATGGCCATGTGGTCTACCTCGCTGCGGCGCGTGCGCTTGGCGCCAGCCTGGTACTCGGGCTGAATTCAGACGCTTCGGTGCGCCTGCTCGGCAAAGGGCCCGAGCGTCCGCTCAACCCGCAGGACGACCGCGCCGCGGTGCTGGCCGCGCTGGAGAGCGTCAGTCTGGTCACGCTGTTTGAAGACCGCATGCCGCTGGCGCTGATCGAGCGCGTGCGGCCCGATCTCTATGTCAAGGGCGGTGATTACGACATGGCCACGCTGGCAGAAACCGCGCTGGTGCAGACCTGGGGTGGACGCGCGGTGGCGATTCCATTCGTCGTAGGGCGCTCGACCACCGGGCTGGTGCAGCGCATTCGCGGGGCGCTGACATGACGTCCGTACGGCCTTCCCCATCCGGCCTGTCCGTGGCCATCCCCGGTGCCGACGTGTTGCACCTCAGCCATCTGCTGATCGACTTCAACGGCACACTCGCCCACGACGGCCAGCTCATCGCTGGTGTTGCCGAGCGACTGACGGCGCTGAACCGCCTGCTGGAAGTGGAGGTGCTGACCGGCGACACATACGGCACCGTGGCGCGAGCCATGTCCGGCCTGCCGGTGCGGCATACCGTGGTGCTGAGTGGCGCGGACAAGACCGCCCGCGCCAAAAATCTGCTGAACGCGGGCGTGGCGGCGATCGGCAACGGGCGCAACGATGCGGACATGCTGCGCACCGCCACCCTGGGCGTTGCCGTGCTCGGCCCCGAATGCAGCCACGCCCTCACTCTGGCCGCAGCGCAGCTCGTTGCCCCCAACATTCTTGCTGCGCTCGATCTGTTTTTGCTTCCCCAGCGCCTGATCGCCGGTCTGCGTCCCTGAAGTTGGACTCTGCCTTGCGGTACATCACCCGAACTTGCGGGATGCGGGCTAACATGACCCGCAGGTAGTCTTTCCATTTCATTCCATTCAAGAGGCCACCATGACCAAAACCGTTCAAGAAATCAAATCCGACGTCGCCCTCGTGATCGACCACGCCGAAGATCTTCTCAAACAGGCTGCAGCCAGCAGTGGCGAGCAAGCTGCCGAATTGCAGCGCCGCGGCATGAAGCTGCTGCGCCAGGCCGCCGAAAAAGCACAGGATCTGCAGGACGCCGTAGTCGAGCGCAGCAAGGCCGCCGCGCAGGCCACAGACGACTACGTGCATGACCATCCTTGGAAAGCGATCGGCGTTGCCGCAGCAGTCGGTCTGGCCGTGGGCCTGCTGATCAACCGCAGCCGCTGATTTGTTGCCGCATGGCTGAGAACGGGCAGACCCCAGAGCCCGAGGGCGTCGTTGCGGCATGGCAACGGCTGCTGAGCCGCGCAGGCACCTTGCTGCAAAGCCGCCTCGAACTTGCCGCCATTGAATTGGGCGAGGAGCGCCAGCGCCTGCAAACCCAGTTGCTGCTCGGTCTGGTGGCCGTGTTGTTCGGCATGCTGGCATTGGGTAGCCTCACCGCCCTGCTGGTCATCCTGTTCTGGGAACGCGGACGCTGGCAGATTCTGACCGTGTTGACCCTGCTCTACACCGGCGCGGTCGCTTATTGCATCTATCGCCTGCGCACGATACAGCGCAACGCCCCCGCCCCCTTCGCCGCCACGCGCGCCGAGTTCGCCAAGGACAGCGCAGTGTGGCGCAGCCGCTCCTGAGTGCCGCAGAAATGTCTCAGTTCTCAGCCGATCCGCGTCACGCCCTGCCTGCCTCAGTACGCAAGCAGATCCTCGTGACGCGCATGGCCATGGAGCGCGTGGAGTTCGTTCAGGCGGTCGAGCAGTTCAAGCAGCAGGCCCGTCCCGGCCACATGCTGCGTCTGGCTTTGGGCAGCACCAGGCTTGGCACCACGAGCCCGGTTGGCGCCCTCCTGGGCGCCTTGCGTTTTACCCGCAACCATCCCTATCTCGGCTCGCTGCTCGGTTCCGCAGGCTCATTACTGCTGCGAAAGCGCATGGCAGGCGCGCTGTTCTCGCGCTTGCTCAAGGTTGGCCTGGCAAGTGTTGCCCTGTACGGAGCCATCAAGCTGCTGCGCAAGGAGTCTGCAACAGATCGCCGCTGAACCAGCCTTGAATCGCAGCCATTTCGCCTTGAAAAAAGCCCAGACTCGTCTGGGCTTTTTTCATGCATCTGGTGGGTTGTGACAGGCTCGAACTGTCGACCTACGGATTAAGAGTCCGCTGCTCTACCAACTGAGCTAACAACCCGCAACTGATTTGATTTTAACTGCGTTGTGTTGGTCGATTTCGGGGGTGGTGGGTCGTGCGTGACTCGAACACGCGACCAACGGATTAAAAGTCCGCTGCTCTACCGACTGAGCTAACGACCCCACTTGAAATCAAGCCTGTCATCATAGCACGGCGTCCAGCGCCCGCGCTGCCAGCGTCATGCCCATGGAGGCGGTCACCATGACGCTGGAGCCAAAACCAGCACAGTTCAGGCTATTGTCAGGTGGATGACCTTGGCTGGGAAGCGAGTCGCAGGAAGGCCCCTCAGGGCGCACGATGGCCTCTTTGCTGAATGCGCAGAACACGCCCATGCGACCGCTGCGTGGCGCTCCATGCCGGTGGCGCAACTGATAGCGCACATTCGCCAGCAGGGGGTCGTGGGTGATGTCGGCCAGGTCGGCGCACTGCAGCGCGTCCGCATGGCGTTTGCCACCGGCGGCCCCGGCCATGAAGATGGGTTGACGGCGCCGCAGGCAGAGCGCAGCGATGGCCACCTTGGCGCGCACCTGATCGCAGCAGTCGAGCACCAGTTGAGCGTCTGCCGGGATCAATGCCGCGGCATTGTCGGCATCGACAAAGTCTTCGACGCACACGACTGTGCAAAGCGGATTGATCTGCGCAAAGCGCTCCTGCAGCGCGAGCACCTTAGACATGCCCAGCGTGTTGTCCAGTGCCTGGATCTGGCGGTTGATGTTGGACTCGGCCACATGATCCAGATCGATCATGGTGAGGCGGCCCACGCCGCTGCGGACCAACGCTTCCGCGGCCCAGGAGCCCACGCCGCCAAGGCCGATGATGACCGCGTGCGCCTGGGCGATGCGCCGCGCGCATGCCTCGCCATACAGGCGTGCGAGCCCTCCGAAGCGCCGGTCGAAATCGGGCGATTCTGACGATTCGGGCGTGTGCACTGGAGCCAAGTTCCGCAACATCAAGACATGCGTTCCACGCGCCAGGCTTGGTACTTCACCCCGAGCACCGCTCCGCCCACAATGGAGAGGAATGCGATCCAACTGGTGATCGACAGGGTGGATACGCCGCTCATGCCCTGGCCGATGGTGCAGCCCAGCGCGGTGACGCCGCCCACGCCCATGAGCGCGCCGCCGACCAGATGGTTGGCGGTGTCTTCCGCGCCGCGAAAGCCTTCCCAGCGGAACTGGCGGCTCAGCAGCGCCATCCCAGCCGACCCGGCGATCACCCCAAAAACCGAGACGATGCCCAGGGTCAGCACATTGCTTGCGTCGCTGTACATCATGAACCAGAACAGGGTGTAGGCCAGCGGGGCGACGAAGCTCAGCGATTCCATCTTGTTGTTCTGCGTGCCAATGTAGGCGGCCTGCAGGGTTTGCGGGTCTTCGGCCAGAAAGCCTAGCTTGCCGGAAATGAACCAGATGCCCACAATAACGGCCCCCAGGCCGAAGCCCGCGAGCAGGTTGTTGGCGGTGCGAAACTCGCGTGCGGCCAGCGCCCAGCCGCCAAGCAGCACGCCAACACCCAGGCCGAACACGAGCTGCAGGGTGGACAGCGGCAGGTCGGTAAGCTGAGCAAAGAGGGCGGGCAAATCTTGCGGCCCTGAGAGCTGCATGCTGACCTTGTCGAGGAAGTGCACGCGCACTTCAGCGGTGATACCGCGCAAGGTGATGTAGGCAAACACCGCAATCATCACAAACACGACCACGGCCTTGAGATTGCCCTCTCCGATGCGCACCAGCGTCTTGCTGCCGCAGCCCGAGGCCAGCACCATTCCAAATCCGAACAACACGCCGCCCACGAGCGCGGACAACCACAGCACCCGGGATGTGGTGTAGATGGTCTGCGCCGCGTCGATCTGCCCACTAGCGGCCAGCAGGTTGAAGCCGATGGTGGACGTGGCGATGGCCAGTACCCACATGCGCATGCGCGTCCACGAGCCCATGTTGACAATGTCGCTGACCGAGCCCATGGTGCAGAACCGCGTGCGCTGCATGATGGCGCCAAACACCACGCTGAGTGCGAAACTGCCCCACAGCACAGTGGCATGGATGGTTGCAATGGAGGGGAGCGACATAAAACGGGTGGAGGCGCTTGGAGGGCTGCGCCCTGCGGTTCGACGAGTGCGTGCTATTGTCCCACGGCGTGCGCAACCGATACGCTGCGCTGGGTTTTGTGCGGCAACGATCAGACGCCGCGTCCGCGCTGATAGCGCGTGTTGTCCGCCACTCCCGCATCAGCGAAGCCCTGCGCCCGGATGCGACAGGCGTCGCAACGGCCACAGGCGCGGCCTGCGTTATCGGCCTGGTAGCAGCTCACCGTCACCGCAAAATCCACGCCCAGACGCAAGCCGTTGCGGATGATGTCGCCCTTGCTCAGGGCGATGATGGGTGCGTGGATCTGCGTTGGACGGCCTTCCACCGCAGCCTTGGTCGCCAGATTGGCCATGCGCTCGAACGCAGCAACATACTCGGGACGGCAATCGGGGTAGCCGGAATAGTCCACCGCATTGGCGCCATAAAACAGATGCTGCGCTCCCAGCGCTTCGGCCCAGCTCAGCGCCAGCGACAGCATCACGGTATTGCGCGCCGGAACGTAAGTGAGCGGAATGCCAGGCTGCGCGCCTGCGGTTGGCACGGCTAGCGTGTGGTCCGTCAGCGCTGAACCGCCGAAGCGGCTGAGGTCAAGCGCGATGATTTCATGCCGGGTGGCCCCTAGCGCCGTTGCCACATGGCGCGCCGCCTGCAACTCGGCCCGATGGCGCTGCCCGTAGTCGAGCGACAGCGCAAAGGTGCGAAACCCCTGTTCGCGCGCCATGGCCAGCACGGTGGCCGAGTCCATGCCGCCCGATAGCAGTACGACAGCCGACGGTGCTGCAGCCGTGGTCACCGCAACTTGGCCAGACGTTCTCGTCCGGCCTGCGCGGCTTCGGATTGCGGATAGGTTTTCACCAGATCATTCAGCGTCTTGCGGGCCGCGGCAATTTGCCGTATTTCAATCTGGCAGTTCGCCAAGCCCAGCATGGCCTCAGGCAACCGCGGGTTGTTCGGACTGCTCTGAATCAGCCCTTGGAAGGTGGCGATGGCATCCTTGTACTGCTTTTGCGCGTACTGGGCGTTGGCTAGCCAGTACTGGGCATCAGCGTCGTAGGGACTTGCGGGGTATTGCGCTAGGAAGGCCTTCAACTGCGTCGCACTGCCGACAAAATCTCCATTTCGGAACGTGGCCAGCGCCTGATCGAAGGCCGCTTTTTCAGCCGGCTGCACCGTGTACGGTTGACCGTTGATTTGCACCTGCACCGGCTCCAGCGGTTTGAGCCGCTGGGTGAGTTGCTGCTGGCTGGTTTGCAACTTGCCCAGCGCGTCGTTGAGTTGCTGCGTGGCGGCGTCCTGTTTGCCGCGCACCAGGGCAATTTCACCGCGCAATTGCTCGATCTGGTTCGACAGATCGAGCAAGGAGTTGCGAATCTGCTGGATCTGCTGCGCCTGCTGGGTGAGCTGCGCCTGCGTGGCCTGCTGGTTCTGCGCAACCTGGTTGCGCAAATCGAGAATGGCGCGCCGGGCTTCGTTGTCTGGAAACATATCGGCATAGGCAGGTGCGGCCAGCCCCATGCCGAGCCCGGCAACCAGCATGGCGGCTGCAGTCACCCGCTGCGCTTGGTGCAGCGGCGCAGCAATCCGCAGAAAGGAGCGGGCGCCAGTCATCGTTGATAAACGATATCAACGCGGCGGTTTTCGGCGTAATCCGCCTCGGTATCGCCAAGCGCCTTGGGCTTTTCCTTGCCGTAGCTGATGGCTTCCATCTGCGAGGGCTTCACGCCGAGGAGTTCCAAGCCCTTCATCACCGCGTCGGCACGCTTCTGGCCCAGTGCCAGGTTGTATTCACGGCTGCCGCGCGCGTCGGTGTTGCCCTGCAGCTGCACATGCGCTTGCGGATGCTGGGTGAGGTAAGTGGCGTTGGCGTTGAGCACCGGGGTGTACTGACTTTCCACCGTGTAACTGTTAAACGCGAAATAGATGCTCTTGGGCACGTTGGGGCCGGGTCCGGCATTGGTCTCGGCAGGCGCCTGCACCGCTGCCACTTGATTCTGACCAGCGCCGTTGGCGTTTGCGCCTGCAGTGCCGCTTTCGACGGAGGTGGGTGTCTTGGACTCGACAGGCGCCTGCTTGACAGGGACTGGTGAGGCGCAGCCACCAAGGGCCAGGGCGGCGGCAAGTGCGGTGAAAACCAGGGTAGAGCGCATGTTCACGTGATTCTCCGATCGAAACGTGGTGGTGGGTAAAAACTGAGAAAAGGAAAAGAAAGAAACAAAAATGCTGAATCAACGATCCGGCGTCCAGGGGCCCCAACTGGGCTCGCGCACCTGCACACCCGCCTGCGACAGGGTGGAACGCACGCGACCATCGATGGAGACCGTCTTGAGCACCTCACCGCCGCGTCCGCCCGCAGAATAAAGCACGATCTGGCCGTTCGGGGCAAAGCTGGGATGACCGCAGTCGCTGCCATCGTCAAGCAGTTGCGTGGCGTTGGTAGCGAGGTTGATGGACCACAGCTGATAGCTGTTGCCCTGCTGCGAGATATAGGCCAAGGTCTTGCCATCCGGACTGATGGCGGGGCTGACGTTGTAGCCGCCGCTATAGGTGATGCGCTGCACACCGCCGCCATTGAGGCCGACCTTGTAGACCTGCGGCCCGCCATCGCGATCGCTGACGAAGTACAGGCTCTGGCCGTCGGGTGCAAAGGTCGGCTCGGTGTCGATGGAATATGAACGCATCAGCTGCCGTGGCGTGCCGCCCTTGCTGGGCAGCAAATAGATCTGCGAGCGCCCGGTGAGGGTGAGCACCACGGCGAGTGTGCCGCCGTCGGGCGAAAACGCCGGGGCGCTGTTCGACCCCTTGAAATTGGCCACTGCGCGCCGCGCGCCACTGCGTACGTCTTGCAAGAAAACCACGGGCTTGCCGGTCTCGAACGAGACGTAGGCCAGATCCTGCCCGTTGGGAGACCACACGGGGGAGAGCAGCGGCTCACGACTGCGCAATGCGAACTGCGGATTTGCGCCGTCGCTGTCGGCGATGTTGAGCGAAAAATTGTGAGGCCCCGCCTTGGTGATGTAGGCAATGCGCGTGGCAAACACCCCGCGCTGCCCGGTGAGCTTCTGGTAGATGTAATCGCTGATCTTGTGCGCGGCCAGCCGCAAGTCGCCCGGCGTGACGGTGAGCGCCAGACCGCCGAGGTCGGCCTGCTTCACGGCGTCCCAGAGGCGAAACTGCAATTGCCAGCGCCCACCCGCCACTTGCGCCACACTGCCACCGGCCACTGCTTCCAGATTTTGTGTACGCCATGCCGCATAGTTGGGTGGTCCCTGCTCGGTGAGCGTCTGACCGCCCAGATTACTCACGGCGAAAAGTCCACTGCGCGTGAGATCGGCGCGCACGATGTCGGCAATCGGCTGCGGGCAATTGTTCGGATCACGAAACAACCCGACGCCCACCGGGATCTGCGTGGCCCCGATGCCCGAGACATCCACCTTGAACTGCGCCAGTGCCGAGTTGGCCAGCGCGGCAAGCCCGACAAACGAAGCAGCCCCGCGCACGAGCGGGGCAGAGAGGGAACCTAAAACAAATTGGCGTCGCTGCATGGAGTTTCGGTCAAAGGGCCGGGCGGCTTCAGCGGAGCTAGAGCGCGCACAGCGTTGAAATTCTAAGAAGGGCGAGTGCCCAGCAGGAGTAAAAATTCGCAAGTCTTGCTGCGATGCGCAATTGAATCAGAACTTGGCGACAACAAGACTGAGTTGGGAATGGGGGATTGGTTCCGGTGCTCGCGTCATTCGTTGGTGTACACAATTTCGCAATTAGCATAAGTCGCCTCTCTGAGACCGATTGCCGCCACAAACCCCGAATCGGGATTGGCAATCCGCTCTTGTAAGAGCTTGGCATTGGCGGATTCCCGATCTCGGCTGGCTTCCTTGTGCCAAAGATGCAGCACCTCGGTAGCCCAATAGCCGTTAATACGCTGACAGCCCGCCAGATGCAGTCGCCAAACAAAGTCGGCATCTTCATGTCCCCAACCTACGAATGATTCATCGAAGCCGTTGACCTGATTAAAGTCGCTCCGCCAAAGAGCGAAATTGCAACTGCGGATTCCTTTCCAGTTGAAAGTCGATGTGGCGTGTCGAAGGGCAATGGGAATACGGCCGACAGTAGAAAGCCATTTATTAGTACGGCCAGTCAATCTTTGACGGAGCCAAAAAAAAGACGAATACTCGATTATGTTTGGTCGAAGAATGATTTCATTAGTTATCTTTTCGCTTAGCAGGATGCGACTTCCGTTTATAAAACAATTCTTCTTTCTGATGGCTAGGTGTTGTGCTATGAAATCTGGCCTTGGTATGCAGTCACCATCAAGGAATATTAAATAATCTTCAGATGAAAGAGTTGCGGCTTGATTTCTTGCGCGAGATGCAGTGAACCCTATGTCCGGATGCCAAATATATTTAATCCTGAATGGCCATTTATTTTCCATCAAGTGCTTTTTTATGGCTAACTTATGCTCTGGCTGAGAGCCATCGTCCGATATGATGACTTCTTTCGGCTTAATGACTTGGCGAGTCAATCCATAAAGTACTGCTGCAAGCGCGTCGCTCCGATTATAGGTCAAGACAATGATGCTCAAATTAGGATTCATTTGATTAGACATCTTTGTGATGATTTATCCAGGATTTTATATATCTATAATAAACGCCTTCTGCGTTTGCGACAGATAAAATAAATCCGAGTTTTCCGTCTAGAATGCCGAGTCGTAAAATATAAGTTCGGAAAAATGCCCATAAACCTTTGAGGACAGCTTTACTAACACTTGCTTGAATGCCGCGTTCTGCGAGTTGAATTGATCCTGCGGTGGAGTACGCATTCATTTTAGAAATTGATTGCTCTATACTAATAATCGCCAGATGTATGAGGTGATTCTGTAGTTCTCCAGATGGACCTTCAAAAACAACTTTCTCATGGACGATGGCATCCGTAAATCGCCCGGTATTTTTTCTAAACAGACGAACAACTTGGTCCGGCCACCAGCCGCTATGCTTCATGACTTGGCCGCAATAGCTTGATTTTCGTGGTATGGAGTAGGCAGATAGCTTACCTTGGTGATTGTCAAGCACGGATTTAATTTCTTCCCTCAGGGCTGGGCTTAGATGCTCGTCGGCGTCAAGTGATAATACCCATTCCCCTCGGGCCAACTGAAGGGCGCGATTCTTTTGTGGCCCAAATCCGGGCCAGTCTGTTTCGACAACTGTGGCACCCATTTCGCGGCAAATGCTCTGGGTTCCGTCGACACTACCAGAGTCAACGACGATAATTTCATCGGCCAGGCCGCCAACTGATTCAAGGCAAGTTCGGATATTGAGGGCTTCATTTTTTGTAATGACAATCACACTTAATTTAAATTCGGAACTAACGCTTTGCATCAAATGCCACCCCTTTGCTAGACGAAATTATAATAGAAAAAAGTATTAAAAAATATCGTCCCTCGCCAGCATCTAATAGTGTTGAATTTAGGCCAGAATATAATATAAATGAAATAATTAGTGCATATATAATTTCTTTATTTTCGTTTTTTATTGCGCCAATTGAAAAGGCAATGGATGCTATCAGGAGAAATTCGAGAGTGAGCCCAATAAATCCCAGTTGTGATGCGATAAGTAAATAATCGTTGTGCGGATTTGATGATCCGACTTGAGCGCTCCCGGATATGCGTTTTTCATACTGATTTTCAAAACTACCGGTTCCATGGCCGATCAGCGGTGCGTCTTCAATGATGGATAGGCTGTTCTTGAAAAATTGCCATCGAATGACAATGGAACTATCTGCCACTGGTTTATTGGTTTGGAGCGCTTCTACGTTTGATACGCTTCTTTCTAAGCGATCACGAGCGACTGGCGATGTCAATAAAGTCGCGGCGATGGCAATAAGCGCGATACCCAGAGAGGCTAATTTCAAACGCTCGGGGATGTTACGAAAAATGAAAAGTGCCGTGAGTGCAAAAAATATGACATACCCCGTTCGTCCGTTATTAATTGCCAGGGTGTTATATGCAAAAATGAAGAACAGAATAGAGTAGAAAATTATCCAACGCGGCTCTTTTAATTTTATTGCTCGGCATGCAAAAATGTAGCTTGCCACAGAGGTGTAAAGCCCGAAAGTAATTCTATTTTGAAAGCCGATATAGGCCTGATTGGGATCACTATAAGGTGGCAAAAATCCTAGATAACGTATGTATGACACAAGTACTGACAAGGTCACCGCTCCAAGTGCCAAGTTGATTGCCAATCGCCTCAGCTTTTCGTTAGGTGCAAGTGCAATGATGATGGGTACAACCAAAAGTTTTAGATATTTAGTCCAAAATTCGAAGGCTTGAGATAGCGGTGTTGACCCATAGAGCATGCCGATGGCGAGCGCTGCAAGGAGGGCCATGGCGGCCCACGCAAAAAAACTGGCTCCGATGCGTTGCCATGTGCTCTTTTTGAAAGCGCTTAGAAGAAACGCGATGAGCAAGAAAACCAGTGCTGCTGAACCCCATGCGATCGGCAATGCTGTTGTGGCGGCTGCAAATGCTATGGCGAAGGTCGTAAATATCGAAGTGTCTGGAGACACGCTGGCCGCTATGCTCTGTCGGTTTCTAAGCATGAGAGTTCTATATGTCGGAAAGAGGATTGAAGCCGCTTGACTCCGCGTTGCGCCTGCTCAGGCAGCTTTTCAACGCCAACCCCCGCAACCGCTCTGCCGCATTGCTCATCGTGCTGTTTGCCGCCATAGTGGCGGCGACTGAGCCGGTGCTTCCGGCTTTGATGAAGCATGTGCTCGACGTGGGTTTCACGGCCAAGCGGGACTTTCCATTGTGGGCGGTGCCTGCGGTGCTCATGGGGCTGTTTACTGTGCGGGGTCTTGCCTGGATGGCCTCGCAGTTTCTCACACAGTGGCTGACGCAGAACGTGCTCGCTCGGGTGCGCGAGCTGGTTTACGGGCAGATTGTGCATGCGCAACTGGCGCAACTCCAGCGCGAGAGTGCCAGCAGTCTGATCGGTGCGTCCGTGTATGAGGCGCAACTGGCGCTGGGCATGATCTTTCCGGGCCTGCTCACTCTGGTGCGCGACAGTTTCACTTTGGTTGCGCTGTTCGGCTATCTGTTGTGGGTGAATTGGAGCCTTACCTTGCTGACCCTGGCCATTTTGCTGCCGCTGATTTTCACCATGCGCCGCATCAGTCGCCGCGCCAAGCGGCTGAATGCGCAGATGCAGAAGGCCGCAGAGGAAACCTCATATGCGCTGGAGGAAGGCATGCTGGCCGCGCCCGTGATCCGTGTGCACAACGCCCAGAGCGGCTTTGCGGCGCGGTTTGATCGCATCAACCAGTCCTTGCGCCGCACCACGGTGAAAACGCTGGTGTCGGGCTCCACGACCACGCCGGTGTCGCAATGGTTGTCGGCGCTTGCGGTCTCGGTCGTCATTGTGTTTGCCATGTGGCAGAGCGATGTGTCGGGCCAGCACAGCGTGGGCGGATTCGTGTCGTTCATCACCGCGATGATGATGACTCTCTCGCCTCTGCGCCGCGTGGCCGACATCGTGCAGCCCATGGTGCGTGCGCTGTCCTCGCTCAACCGCTTGCAGTCCATTGTCAACGCGCCGCAGGAGCTGGACACCGGCACGCACGCGGTTGATCGGGCGCGCGGCGATCTCGTGTTCGATAATGTCGGCGTGGCCATCGGTGCCATGGATCGCCCAGTGCTCGACAGCATCACCCTGCAGGTGCAGGCCGGCGAAAGCCTTGCGCTGGTTGGCCCGTCCGGGGCGGGCAAGACCACCCTCATGCGCCTGGTGCCACGTTTGCTTGAGCCCACCCAGGGCTGCCTCATGCTGGACGGCGTGCCGCTGCGCGACTGGAATCTACATAGCCTGCGCGAGCAGATCGCCTACGTCGGGCAGGATGTGGTGCTGCTCAACGACAGCTTCGCCGCAAATGTCAGCTTTGGTGCGCCGCTGGATGAAACGCGCGCCTGGGCCGCGCTCGATGCTGCCGCGCTGGGCGAGTATGTGCGCAGTCTGCCGGGTGGCTTGCAGGCCCCGGTGGGCCACAACGGCTCGCAGCTCTCTGGCGGGCAGCGTCAGCGCCTGTCCATCGCCCGTGCGTTGTATCGAAATGCCCCGTTGCTCATCCTTGACGAAGCCACCAGCGCGCTCGACGCCGAAAGCGAACGCCTGGTGCAGCAGGCCATCAACCGTCTGATGGAAGGTCGCACGACCATCGTCATTGCACACCGGCTGGCAACGATAGCCCACTGCCACCGCATCGCGGTGCTTGACGAAGGGCGTCTCATTGAGTTGGGCACGCAAGCAGAATTGCTGCAAAAAGGCGGGCTTTACGCCCAGTTGCACCACATGCAGTTTCATTCCAGCGGAACTTCGGCCTGAACTGACCCGCACTCGCCAGAAGTGGCTCGGCTTTTCTGGACAGCGGGATCAGTGGATGATCTGGTTTCTCGATCGGGCCGAGAAGGGTCCGGCAAAGGAAATGGGATGAACGCTTCCCACTCCGTGAGCGCTGAACACGAGTGATCCACCGCGCCGGTCACCTTCAGTAGTGAACCGCCTCGAAAATGAACTGCCTCCATCACCAGGGACGACCGAGGCACGGTGAGCTGCTCCGGGCACATGATCCGATCGGGCTCCGTTTCAAAATTTCACCCGTTCAGGGGGCGGCAGTGCATACGCCCCCGTCTATGCTCTGAATCGCTTAGACTTTACAAAGTCGTTGTGGGCGATTTTCGTCCGATTCGCGGGGGCATGCTCAACATCGGCGCGCCGCTTTCACTGTCTGCACAACACTCCAGCGCATGGGACGAGTCACACCACCGAATTCTTCTGCCTCCTGGTGCCAGAACATCGCTCAGTGGGCGGAGTATTTGCCGTTGATGGTGGGTTGTTTTGATGCGCAGAGCAGGTTGCTCTATTGCAATACAGAATATGCCAACTGGCTGTGCAGAAAACCGGAGGAACTGCTCGGCAAGTCGCTGGAGGATTTCACCCCGCAGGAAGCGCTTGTCACCATCGCGCCACATGTCGCCTCGGTGCTGCGCGGCCAGATTGCGCAATACGAACGTCAGGTGCATCACGCCGGACGCCAGGCGCAAAGCTGGCTGCAGGTGCGTCTGGTGCCTTTTCCGCCAGACACCAACGGCACGACTCCCGGTTATTTCTGCTTCATGCAGGACACCACGCGGCTGCACGCCAGCGATAACTCGCTTGATCTACTGCGCACCAGCCCCGGGCTGACAGTCTGGGAACTCGATCTGCAGACCGGGCAACTGCATGCCGAGCAGAACTGGCTCGACGAGGCGCATCGGCATGAGCCCAAAACCTTCACCATTCCTGAGTGGATGGGGCATGTGGTGCCCGCCGACCTGCCGGCGCTGGAGCAGGCGATTGCCCGCATCAGCGCTCCCGACGGTTTTGTGCAGACGGTGGAGACGCGCTTCATCCGCGCCGACGGCAGCATGGTGACGACCATGAACCACGGCATGGTGCGCGAGCGCGGGGACGATGGCGTCGCCACCCGTATTTTCGGTCTGACCTGGGACATCACCGAGCTGCGGCAGACGCAGACCCGGCTGGTGCGCAGCGAAAGCCGGTTTCGCATGCTGGCCGAGCTGTCGAGCGAATGGTTTTGGGAGTCTGATATCAACGGCGTTCTGACCTACATTACCCGCAGCAGCCGCCGCGCCGGCGAGTCGCCGCTCGCTGGCCTGAACCTGATCGGGCAGAATCTCAACGCGCTCTATCCGGGGCAGGAGTTCTCGCCGGAATGGGCGCAGCTGCGCTACCTCATGGAAGAGCACGAGGAGGTGCGCGATCTGATCGTACCGTTTCGTCTGGGGCCGGATCAGGCGCTACTGTGGTGGCGCCTGGATGCCTCACCGATGATCGATCATCTGGGCCTGTACCAGGGCTACCGCGGGGTGGTGCGCGACGTGACCAAGGCGCATCAGGACGAGGAAAAGCTCGAACTTGCCGCCTACCGCGACACACTCACCGGGCTGGCTAACCGCACCCTGTTCGAAAAGCATGTCGAGGACGCGATTGACGTGACTCCGCCGGGGCAGAGCTTCGCCGTGCTGTTCATCGACCTGGATCGCTTCAAACTGATCAACGACGCGCTGGGACATGCCGTGGGCGACCGGCTGCTGATCGAGACTGCCCAGCGTCTGGTGCAGATCGCACGCCCCAACAACACCGCCGCCCGCTTTGGAGGCGACGAATTCCTCCTGCTCGCGCGCGACGCGCACGACGCCAAGCAAGCCATGCGCCTGGCGCAGCAGGTGCAGAGCCTGCTTGGCGAACCGATGCACTATGCCGAGCGCGCCCTGCAGACCACCGCGAGCATCGGCGTGGCGGTGTTCCCGCAGCACGGTCGCACCACCGCCGAGCTGCTGGGCCGTGCCGATGCTGCCATGCACGAATCCAAGACGCAGGGACGCAACCGTGTGGAGTCGTTCTCGGTGGCGCTGCAGTCGCGCATTGAACGCCGCTCGCAACTGGAAGAGGAGCTGCGCGCAGCCATCGTCAACCGGCGCTTCGAGGTGCATTTCCAACCGATCTGGTCGCGCAGGCAAAGCGTCCTATTGCACGACGACTCGGCCACCCTGGACACCCTGCGCAGCGCCTACGAAATTGCCGGAGTCGAGGCGCTGGCGCGCTGGACGCGGGGCAACGGCGAGCGGGTCGCGCCCGACGAATTCATCGCTATCCTGGCCGATTGCGGTCTGCTCGACAGCTTCGGCCCGGTGATGCTGTCGATCGCGCTGGAAGGCTTTGCCCGCCTGCGCCGGGAGCAGGGCTTCACCGGCACGATGGCGTACAACGTCTCGCCAAGGCAGCTGCATGTCAGCGCCTGCGTGCCCTGCGTCTTTGAGATGGCGCGGAGTTTCGATGTGCCGAACGACCGGCTGGTGCTCGAACTGACCGAAAACGTCGAGATCGAGCACAATCCCGACCTGCTCGCGGTGCTCGACGCTTTCCGCAACATGGGCGTGCAGCTCTCGCTCGACGACTTCGGCGTGGGCTATTCCAACCTCGGCTATCTCACACGGCTGCCGGTCAACCAGATCAAGATCGACCGCGCGATCGCTTCTGGCGTGAGCATCGACCGTTTCAAGGCCGCCATTTCCCGCGCGACACTCACCATGGCCAAGACGCTCGGCCTGGAAGCTGTGGCCGAAGGCGTGGAGACCGTTGCCGATCTGCTGTGGATGGAGCGCGCGGGCTGTCCGATGATCCAGGGCTGGGTGTTCTCCCGCGCGCTCAATGTGCAGCAGATGCTTAACCTGCTGCGTGAGTTGCGGGACACGGCGCGCTAAAGCCTGCAGACTCCCTCCCCACGCATGCGCAGGGTTGGGAAGGGGCCGAGTGCCCCCTCTCACTCCGCTGGACGAAGCTCCCGCCGCAGGATCTTGCCCACCGGAGTCTTGGGCAGCTCGCCACGGAATTCGATGAACTTCGGCCGCTTGTAGCCGGTGAGCTGCTCGTGCAGAAAGTCGCGCAATTGCTGCTCGGTGAGCGCCGGATCTTTTTTCACGATGAACAGCTTGACCGCCTCGCCCGAGTTCGCATCGGGCACGCCCACGGCCGCGGCTTCGAGCACGCCAGGATGCATGACCGCCACGCCCTCGATTTCGTTGGGATAGACGTTGAACCCCGACACCAGGATCATGTCCTTCTTGCGGTCGATGATCTTCACATAGCCACGCGCATCAATCTCGCCGATGTCACCGGTGCGCAAAAAACCGTCGGCGGTGAACGTCGCAGCCGATTCCTCTGGGCGGTTCCAGTAGCCGCGCATCACCTGCGGCCCGCGCAAGGCGATTTCTCCAGGCAGACCGGGCGCCAACTCGCGGCCGTCGTCGCCCACCAGCTGAAGCTCGGTGGACGGAATGGGCATGCCGATGGTGCCGCTGTAACGGTCGGTGTCGGTGGGGTTGCAGATGGCCGACGGCGAGGTTTCCGACAGGCCGTAGCCCTCGCAGATCGGGCAGCCGGTGCGTTCCAGCCAGCGCCTGGCCACCGCCTCCTGCACCGCCATGCCGCCGCCCAGGCACATCTTGAGGTTGCGCCAGTTCACCTTGTCGAAATCCGGGTGATTGAGCAGGCCGTTGAACAGGGTGTTGACCGCGGGGAAGGAATGGACTTCGTACTTGGCGAGTTCCTTGAGGGTGGCAGGCAGGTCGCGCGGGTTGGGAATGAGGATCATCATGCCGCCTTCATATGCGCTGAGCATCATGATCACGGTGAACGCGAAGATGTGATAGAGCGGCAGCGCGCAGATGGTGTTGAGCTGCTGCCCCTTGGGCAGCTTGCCAAGCGCCGGGGCGTACCACGCGGCAGACTGCACGATGTTGGCCACGATGTTGCGATGCGTGAGTGTGGCCCCCTTGGCCACGCCGGTGGTGCCGCCGGTGTATTGCAGCAGGGCCACGTCTTCGGCCCCGACCAGCGGCGGATTGAAGGGCAATGCCGCGCCTCGACGCAGCGCCGCCTTCCACGTGACATGACCCGGCAGGGACCACGCGGGAACCAGCCGCTTCTTGTGCCGCACGACGTAGTTGACGATGGCCCCGAGCGGGAACCCCAGCGTGTCGCCCATATTGGCCACGACCACATGCCGCACGGCGGTGTGCGCCATCACCTGCTGCAGGGTATGGGCGAAGTTTTCCAGGATGACGATGGCCTGCGCGCCGCTGTCTTTGAGCTGGTGTTCGAGTTCGCGCGGGGTGTAGAGGGGGTTGACGTTGACCACCACCAGCCCGGCGCGCAGCGCGGCAGCCACCGCCACCGGATATTGCGGCACATTGGGCATCATGATGGCGACCCGGTCGCCCTTTTGCAGCCCGAGCGACTGCAGATACCCCGCCATCGCAGTGCTTTGCGCCTCCCACTGCGCATAACTGGTCTTGTGGCCCATGAAGGCGTAAGCGGGGCGCTCGGCATAAGCCTTGAAGCTGCGCTCCAGCAACGATCCCACATTGGAAAAAATATCCGGGTCGATGTCCGCAGGCACGCCTGCAGGGTAATTCGCCAGCCAGATCCGCTCCATGAACTGTCTCCTGCTTTGTCTTTGATCGGCAGAGATACGGGGAAAAAGCACGCCCGTTCGTTTTTCGGAACATAGCCGATTCGGCGCGATTCGGCTAGGGCTGGCGATACCGTTCAGGGTTTCGCCTCGGCGCTTTCCTCGGCGGCGGCCGCACCCAGACGATGGCGCAACGCGGCGATGCGCGCCATAGCGGCGTCCTTGTTGCTGGTCTTGGGCTGGCCGGACTGCATCTCGGTGATGAAGCGGCTGGGGCTGCGCCCAGCTGCGCCCCGGCCTTGTTTGCGTTTCTGGCACCAGCTCAGCACCAGGGTCTGGCGCGCGCGGGTCACACCGACATACATCAGCCTGCGCTCCTCTTCCAGCGCGGTGTCGGTGAGAGGCCGCTCGTCGGTGAAAAACGGCAGCAGCCCTTCCTCGCAACCGGCCAGCACCACATGCGGCCACTCCAACCCCTTGGCGGCGTGCAGGGTGCACAGGGTCACGGCGTCGCGCTGGTCGCCGCGTTCCTGCAACTGGGTGATGAGGGAGATGGTTTGGGCGATCTGCGTCAGGCCGACCTTGTCTTCCTCGGCCTTGCGCTCGATCCAGCCGCAGAAGTCGTCCACGTTCTTCCAGCGCTGTTCGGCCTCGCGCGGGTTGTCGCTGTGCTCTTCTAGCCAGGCACGAAAGCCGATGACTTCGAGCATCTCGCGCAGCAGTTCACCGGCCGGCGCGGTGCGGGCGCGCCACTCGATGTCGTGCAGCAGACGGCCGAATTCGCGCAGATGATCGGCAGCACGCGCGCCCACTGCAGCGGGCATGGAATCACGGAACAGCGCCTCGAACATCGACACTTTCCATTGCCCAGCAAAGCTGCTCAGCGCCGCCAGGGTCTGCGGCCCGATGCCCCGGCGCGGCGTGGTGACGGCGCGCAGAAAGGCGGGATCGTCGTCGGGATTGGCCAGCAGCCGCAGATAGGCGCAGACGTCCTTGATCTCGGCGCGGTCGAAAAAGCTCTGCCCGCCGCTGACCACATAGGGAATGTTGGCGCGGCGCAGCGCCTGCTCCAGCGGGCGCGACTGATGATTGGCGCGGTAAAGCACGGCGATGTGCGCCAGCTCGGCATGGCGACCACTGCGCAGCGCCTGGATGCGCGCGGCCACCATCTGCGCTTCTTCGTCTTCGTTCTGCGCAGCGCGCACCTCCACCGCTTCGCCCTCGCCGTGCTCGCTCCACAGGCTCTTGGGATAGAGCTTGGGATTGCTCTGAATGATGGCATTGGCCGCGCGCAGGATGGCATTGGTCGAGCGGTAGTTCTGCTCCAGCTTGATGACTTCGAGCGTGGGCCAGTCAGTCTGCAGCCGCTTGAGATTGTCGAGCGTGGCGCCGCGCCAGCCGTAGATGCTCTGGTCGTCATCGCCCACCGCGGTGAAGCGGCCCTTGTCCCCGACCAGCAGTTTGAGCAGGTCGTACTGCGCGGCGTTGGTGTCCTGGTATTCGTCCACCAGCAGATAGCGCAGCTTGGCCTGCCAATGCGCGCGCACCTCGGGGTGCTGCTGCAACAGGGTGACGGGCAGCCAGATCAGGTCGTCGAAATCGACCGCCTGATAGGCCTGCAGCATGTCGGCGTAGCGGGCGTACACCTTGGCGGCCACGCGCTCATCGTCGTTCTCGGCCACGCGCGCCGCCGCCTCGGGCGTGAGCATGGCGTTTTTCCACAGGCTGATGGTCCACTGCCAGCGACGGGCCTGAGCGTTGTCGGTGGTGGCGCCGGCATCGCGCAGCAGACCGGTGACGTCGTCGGCGGCGAGGATGGAAAAGCGCGGTTTGAGCCCCAGCGCCTGCCCGCTTTCGCGCAGCATGCGCACGCCCAGGGCGTGGAAGGTCGAGATGGCGAGCTTGCCGGCGACACCACGCTTGTCCATCAGTTGTGCCGCACGCTCGCGCATTTCGGCCGCGGCCTTGTTGGTGAAGGTGATCGCCGCAATCTGTTCAGGTTCCAGCCCGGCGCGCAGCAACCGAGCGATTTTGTGGGTGATCACCCGCGTCTTGCCGCTACCCGCCCCGGCGATGACGAGGCAGGGCCCGGAGAGATGGGCGACGGCACGTTCCTGGGCGGCGTTGAGCATGGGGCTGTTGATGACGCAAAGCGGTGCAGTCTAGCCGTTCAGCATGCTGCGGCGCAGACCGCTGCGGGTGGCTCAGCCAGCCTGATCGGGCATGATGCGATAGGGTTCGTACGCCGACAGAACAACTTCCTCGGCGCGGGCCTGTTCGATCCAAGTGGCCACTGCGGGATGGTCCGCAACGGTCTGCACATAGCGCCAGGCCCGGTCGGGCAGCTCGGGACGGTAGGTGAGAAAGCGCATGCAGACCGGGGCGTAGAACGCATCGGCCAGGCCGAACGCGCCAAACAGGAAGGGGCCGCCACTGGCCTGCAAGGCGTCTTGCCACATGCGCAGAATCTGGTCGATGTCGCGCTGCACTGCAGTGTTCCAGCCGCGGCCCGGCAGATCGGCCCGGATGTTCATGGCCATGTGCTCGCGCAGTGCGCCAAAACCGCTGTGCATGCTGGCGCACAGACAGCGCGCCCGGGCGCGCAGGGCGGCATCGCGCGGCCACAGCGCATGCTGCGGGAATCGCTCGGCAAGGTACTCGGCAATCGCTAGCGAGTCCCACACGCACAGTGCGCCATCCTCCAGCACGGGCACCCGCGCCACTGGCGAAAGCAACCCGACCTGCTGCGCGAATTCGGGTGAGCCGAGCCCGTGCAGGCGCTCTTCGAAGGGGATGCCAAAGGCGCTCATCGCCACCCACGGGCGCATGGACCAGGAGGAGTAGTTCTTGTTGCCGATATGCAGAATGAGCATGGCGGTATCCGGTGGAGCTGAACGAGCGCTCATTGTCCCGTGCCGCTGGCATGTGGCCAAGCTGATTTTTCGCGGGGTCATCATGCGGCTGATGCATGACCCCCCGGGGCTTCAGCGCCCCGCCGTGGCGCGCATCGGCCCGTACTCCGATTCCTGATACTTCGGGTCGAGGTAGGTCGGGGCCATGGCCTCGAGCGACTCGGGATGGGCCACGCCCAGAGAGGGAACGAAGCCGGGAAGGACGCCGCTGCACACGCTGTCGACCTTCATCGAATCGAGGTTGTCGCGGCTCATCACCGGGGTTCCTGGAGCCAGCTCCATGAGCAGCGCCTGCAACCGCCCGAGCGCATCGGGCAGCGCGATCACGGGGCGTCCGCGACCGCCACCCACCCGCGCCCACTGGCCGGACAGGCGCACCAGCTCGGCCAGCGTGTAGGTCTTGGGGCCGCAAAGCTCATAGGTCTGGCCGAAGGTGTCGCGCGCCTGCGGGCCGACCAAGCTGTTGAAAAAAGCCGTGACCACGTCGCCCACGTACACCGGAGCGAAGCGGGTGTTGGCACCGGCCAGCGGCACGAAGGGAAACACCCGCTGCAGGCTGGCGAAGGTGTTGAGAAAGTTGTCTTGCGGGCCGAACACCACGGAAGGGCGGAACAGGGTGAGGTCCAGCCCGGGCTGCGCCTTGAGTGCGGCCTCGCCGTCTCCCTTGGAGCGCAGGTACATCGACGGTCCGGCGCTGTCGGCCCCGAGCGCGCTCATGTGCACCACGCGGCGCACGCCGTGCTGCGCACACGCAGCAGCGATGCGGCGCGGCAGATCCACATGTGAGCGGGCGAAGTCGGGGCCATAGGGTTGTCCCCGCCTGCCCTGCAGAATACCCACGAAGTTGACCACGGCGTCGCGTCCGGCCACTAGCCGGGACAGCGTGGGGTCGTCATGCACATCGGCCTCGACCACATCGACCAGCGGCAGTTGCACCAAATGGCGCGCACGCTGGCGGCGGCGGGTGGGCACGGTGACGAAGTGATTGCCCAGGGACAAGGCGTTAACCAGGCGGCTGCCGATGAAACCGCTGCCGCCGATGACGAGGATGTTGTGTTGCATGAAGGCTTCCGTAAAGAATCAGCGCTGGTTGCTTGCCAGCATCGCGTCCGTCGAGCCCACGTCGCCCAGCCGCGCCATGAGCGACTGCGGCTTGCCGCTGAGGATGGCGGCGTACACCGTTGCGTTGGCCAGCACGCGCTTGACGTAATCGCGGGTTTCGGGAATGGGGATGTTCTCGGCGAAGATGGCCCCAGGCAGCAGCGGCTGATTGGGCTGGCCCATATTGCGCCAGCGCAGCGGACGCCCCGGCCCGGCGTTGTAACCCGCAGCGGCCAGCGCCTCGGAGCCGCCGAACTGCTGCAGCAGACCGCCGAGATAGGCGCTACCGAGCTGCACATTCACCCCCACATCGGCGATCTGGTCGTGGCTGTAATCGGTCAGACCGATCTTGCGTGCCACCAGTTTGGCGGTCGCTGGCATGAGCTGCATGAGCCCCGAGGCACCCACCCAGGACTTGATGTTGGCAATGAAACGCGACTCCTGGCGGATCAGGCCATAGAGGAAGGCCTCGTTCACGCTCTCTGTCTTGGCGGCCTTGCCGATGGCCTCGCGGTACGGCATAGCGTAGCGCTGGGAAATGTCCACCCCACCCGTGACACGCTCGCTGGTGTTGATGCAACGATCCCAGATCTGCTGGCGGCAGGCTAGCTCAGCCGCAGCCTGCATCTGCAAGTTGTCCAGCCCTCGCAGCGAGAAGTTCCATTCGCGCACCGCATCAAAGCGCAGATCGAGACTGAACAGCGCCAGCGAACGCTGCAAGCCCGGGCGCTGTGCCTGCTGCGCCACGGCCGCCAGAGGAGCAGGCGGCAGGGAGGGCGGCAGGCTGACCTTCATGCCCAGAGCATCGGTGGCGAGCTGACCGTAGAAGTCCCAGGGGTTCGCCATCTCGGCCAGCAACGCCCTGCCCTCGATGGGATGGCCGAGTTTTTCCAGGGCGCGGGCATGCCAGTACCGCCAGGCCGGATCATCGTTGCCCTGGTCGATCAGCGTGCGGGTGGCATTGCGCACCTGCGCCCAATCCTGCGCGCGCAGAGCGGCGCGGGCTTGCCATTCCAGCACCGTGGGCGATGGCCGGTAGCCCGGATCGACCTGCCCCATGCGGGCAAACCAGCGTGAGGCCTCGGGCTGCAGATCGAGCGCGGCAGACAGGCCGATGCGGCCCCAGAGCTGAGCGCGGTCCGGCGCGGGCAGCGCGGAGAAATGCTGCTGCAGCAGCCGCGCGGCCTGATCCGGGTCTTGCCGCGCCATGCTCAGCAAAGCCAGCATGAGGTACTGGCGCTGATCGGGGTGGTCCACAGCCGCCGCTGGCCCGCGCCGCACCACATCGAGCAGATAGCGCACCGCGTCGGTGTCGGTCTGCGCCAAGATGCGCCAGCTGCCCGGCGGCAGGAAGGGCGCGAGCAGGTCACGCGCCTGCTTGGCGCGGCCGTCCTCGTAAAAACGTCGCATGCGCCGCCACAGCATCTCGCGCGGCATGGCGCCGTCTTGCAGCAGGGCGCTGGCCGCGCTGTTGCAGCCCGCGCCGCCATAGCGCTGATCCATCCACAGCTTGAACACCTGCGCGGTCACGTCGGCATGCTGGGTGACGTACTGGCTCTGCAGGCCGTAGCACTGCACCTGCGGATCGTCGCGCATGAGGAAGTGCGGATAGACGCTGTTGAAATCGGCCCAGTCCTGGCGCTTGCCGAGTTCGAGCAGCCAGTCATTGCGCAGGCGGTCGAGCACATAGGTGTGCGGGTAGGCGCGGGCGAAGGTGTCGAAATCCTGCTGCGTGGCCTTGGAGAGCGTGGGCCGGATGGCCCAGTAAGCCACCCAGGGTTCGAGCAGCGTGCCCTTGAGCTGCGGCAGGGCGTCGAGCGCGGGCTGCGGATCGCCGCGCTGCGAAGCTTTTTGCGCGGCCAGAATCAGTTGGGCCTGGCCTGCCGGAATCTGCGGTATCGGCGGCATGGCCACTGGGGCCGCGCTGACGCTGGCCTGCGCTGCGGGAGCCGCCACACTGGCGGCAAGCGAAGCCGATTGCGGCATGGGTTGCGACACCGGCTGCGACACGGATTGCGCCATGACCAAGGACGCCGAAAAACCCAAGCCCACGGGCAGAGCCAGGCCAGCAAAGCGGCGCAAAATACCGGACAGCAACAAATTCATGCTCATAGGACGTCAGCTTACCGTGAACCCGCCCATTTACGATCCATTGTCCCCAGAACAGCATCAGCATTTACGCACCGAACTGCGGCGCGAACTGATCAATCAACGCCAGGCCCTTCCCGACCGGGAGCGGCGCGACGCCGAGCTTGCCGTGCGTCTGCTGCAGGTGCTCGACTCGCTGGAGCCCGACATCCTGGGCGCCTACTGCGCCACCCGCGGCGAGTTCGACCCCCTGCCCACACTCACGCAATGGGCCGCCGCGCATCCCGAATGCACCCTCGCGCTGCCCCGTGTCACCGAGGCGACCAAGCAGATGGAGTTCTTCGCCTGGACGCCCGGCGAGCCCCTGCGCCCTGGCCCCTATGGCATCGCCGAGCCCACAGGCGACATCGCCCTGGCCCCCACAACCCTGTTGGTGCCCTGCGTGGGCTTTGCCGACGTGGGCCTGCGCCTGGGCTACGGCGGCGGCTATTACGACCGCTACCTGGCCGGACGCGAGGAGGTCTACTCCGTGGGCCTGAGCTATGCCTGTTGCGAACTGCAGCAGCTCGACATGCAGCCGCACGACCAGCTCATGGATCTGGTGCTGACCGAAGACGGGCTCTATGGCCTCGACGCCATGTCGTTGACTCTGGTCGATTGACCCCCAGATTGTTCAATGGGACGCGGAATGATGGCGCGGTGGATTGGGGAGGGATTTGCCCCCGCCCGACAAGCCCATGGCCCAAGCGATGGGCGCGAAGTGCGGGGGCAAAGACGCCCCGAGCCGCTCGCCAGCGCCCGCGTAGGCGCCAAGCGCCACCTCATGGGCCATCTGGGTTGAACCCGCGCGCTTGCAGCCCGCTGCTCACCGAGGCCGACCTCACCCTCGGCCCCGGCGGCCAGCCCGCCAGCCCGCGCTATGGCGACATCTACGCCAGCCGCGCCGGTGCGCTGGGACAGGCGCAGGCGGTGTACCTGAGCGGCTGCGGCCTGCTCGACACCCCGGCGCGCTGGGCGCGGCGAGCGCAGTTCACTGTTCTGGAAACCGGCTTCGGGCTGGGGGTGAACTTCCTCGCCACCTGGGCCGCGTGGCACGCCGACCCGCAGCGCTGCGAGCGCCTGGATTACGTCAGCCTGGAACTCCACCCGGTGCGTGCGGCCGATTTGCTGGCGTACACCCCGCCCGAACTGAAAGACTTCGCTGCTGCCCTCGCCGCGCAATGGCCACCCCCGGTGCGCGGCCTGCACACCATCGTTCTCGCCGGTGGCAGCGTGCATCTGCTGCTGGCCTTTGGCGATGCGGCCGAGCTCGCCCCCAGACTCAAACTCGCCGCCGACGCCGTCTATCTCGACGGCTTCGCCCCCTCGCGCAATCCGCAGATGTGGACGCCCACGTTGCTGCGCGCCCTGGCCCGCTTGGTCAAACCTGGTGCGGTTGCGGCCAGCTACACCGTGGCGCGCGCCGTGCAACACGGGTTGGAGCAAGCCGGGTTCGATGTGGCGCGACTTCCAGGCTGGGGCGGCAAGCGGCAGCGGCTGCAAGCCACCTTCAACCCCCGCTGGAAACGCACCCGCCACACTCTGCCCACCGCCTGGCCCACAGCGCAGCCGCGCCATGCCGTGGTCATCGGCGCGGGAATCATCGGCGCGGCCTGCGCCCACGCGCTGGCGGAACGCGGCTGGTCGGTGGAGGTGCTCGAAGCCGGCCCGCGCCCCGCAGGCGGCGGCTCGGCCCTGCCTGCGGGTCTGGCCCACCTGCAACCCTCGGCGGACGACAACCTGCTGTCGCGCCTGACCCGCGCCGGTATGGCCGCGCTGCGCCGCGCACTGCCGCAACAATCGCAAGACCTCGCACAGTTCTGCCCTGCCCTGCTCACTCCCGCCGACGCCGCCGAGGCACAGCGCATGGACGACTGGCGCCGCAGCGTGCACCTGCCACCGCAGATGGCGCAATGGACAGAGGGCGGCTGGCAGGTGGACAGCGCCGTGCTTGCCAACCAGGCGCTGTGCGCCGCGTGGCTGGCGTCGCCACGCATCGCCCTGCGCGGCAACACCCAGGCCGCCACGCTGCAGCACGACGGCAGCGTCTGGACTGTGCGCGATGCCGCCGGGCGCACGCTGGCCCGCGCTCCGCAGGTCGTGCTGGCAACCGCCCTGCAAACCCCCGAGCTACTTGCCGCCAGCGGCCTGATTCCCAGCCCGGACTGGCTGCCGCTGCACGCCCTGCGCGGTCAGGCGCAGGCGCTGCCAGCACACCTCTGGCCTGCGCTGCAGGCAATCACGTCGCCGTGGATGGGCAGCGGCTATGTGCTGCGCCTGCCCCCTGCTGCAGTGCGCCTGCTGCAACCCACAGCCGATCCGCAGGACAGCGACTGGCTCTTGATCGGCGCGACATTCGAGACCGTCGACTGCCCGCTCACCCCAGAGATGGCCTGGGCGCACAACCGCAACAGCCTCGCCGCGCTCACCCCGCAGCCGCCGCTGCCCGCACACGCAGACGCCTTGCGCCACCTGGTCGGCACCCGCGCCGCCAGCGCCGACCGCCTGCCCTATTGCGGCACCCTCGCCCACCTTGCCCCGCTGCTGGCCGACCCGCGGCGCGCCGCAGGCAAACAACTGCACGAACTGCCCCGGCTGCCCGGACTGGCGGTGTGCGCCGGCATGGGCTCGCGCGGCCTCACCCTGGCCGCGTTGCTGGCCGAGACTCTTGCAGCCAGCATCGAAGGCACACCGCTGCCGATCGAAACCGATCTGGCCGACGCCCTCGACCCCGCCCGTGTGGCGCTGCGGCGGCTGCGTCACGGCCCACTCAGCATCGGGACAGGCCGGATGGACAGCCCCCAGGCGTCTTTGTAAAGTCGCAGCACACAACACCACCTCCCGGGAGGCCGCCATGCTCGGTGCCGATGTCAGCCCTGCGCAATACGCCAGCCTGTTGCAGCGCGGGACTCAAGGCGATGCGCGCTGGCTGCAGTTCGACCTGGACACCCTGCGCAGCCACTACAACCGCCAGCCGTTTTTGCTGGAGCACCGGCTGCAGGAGCACCCGCTGTTCGACATCGCTCCGTTGTTCAATCTGGCGCAGCGCCTGCCTGCGCAGCAGGTCAAGTTCCGCCGAGGCGACATCGCGCCCGATGCCGATTTCGACGCCACGTTCAAGCCACCGCCGGATGCGCTGACCCTGCCACATCTGCTGGCGCACTTCGAGCCGCTGCACGGCTACATCTGCATCAACAACCCCGAGAAAGACGCACAGTACCGTCCGGAGATCGAAGCGCTGCTGGCCGAGATCGCTGCGCACATCCACCCGCTCGACCCACAGATCACCTGGTATTCAACCTATGTGTTCATTTCTGCGCAGGGCGCGGTCACGCCGTATCACATGGATCGGGAGATGAATTTCCTGCTGCAGATCCGCGGCGAAAAGACCGCCGATCTGTGGGACCAGGACGACCCGGTCATCCTGCGTCCGGCGCAAAAGGACCGGCTGCTGGCCTACGAGGGCGCCCGCCCGCCGTACAAGCCGGAGTTCGAGGCGCGTGCCCAACACTTCGCGCTGCGCCCCGGCCTGGGCGTGCACCACCCGTTCATTGCGCCGCACCGGGTGTGGACGCAGTCCAATCTCTCGATCTCGCTGGCCTTCACCTTCCGCACCCGGCGGTCCGACCGTCTCACCGCGGCTCATCAGTTCAACGCCCGGCTGCGGCGCATCGGGCTGCAGAACCCCAAGCCGGTCGGCGAGAGCGCCTGGCTGGACAGCACCAAGGCGCAGGCGCTGCACGCGCTGCAGCGCCTGCGCCATCCGTTGCACGCGGCGCGCTGATCAGATACGGATGGCCTGCCACACTGCGAACTGGTCAGCCAGCCAGTCGAGCATGGCCTGCACCTCGGGGCGCTGCCGCGCGCCCGAGCGCACCGCGAGGTAGTAGCCATAACCGGCATCCACCCGGCGTCCCACCGGGGCGATCAGGGTGCCGGCGGCCAGCAGGTCGCGGATCAGACCAATCTGCCCCATCGCCACGCCCTGCCCTGCCACCGCAGCCTGGATGACCTGATACGTGTAGTTGAACCGCAGCCAGCGCTGCGGCTCGGGCTGCGGCAGGCCGAGTCCGGCATACCAGCCGCCCCAGGACAACGCCTGCAGATTGGCGCGGGCAATGGGCGGCGCGCTGTGGACGCGTACATCGTCGATCCACACGCAGCGCGGCAAATCGTCCAACGCGCCCGGCGCGCGCCCGGTCTGCATCAACGCGGGGCTGCACACCGGGGTGATTTCCTCGCCGAACAGAAAGGAGGTGTGCCCCGCGTGCGCCAGCGGGTTGTCGTTGCGCAGGCGGCGGATGGCGATGTCCAGCGCGCCGCTGTCCATGTCGCTGAGGCTGTCGAAGGTTTCGACCGAGATGTCGATGTCCGGGTGCGCGGTCTGAAACTCGCCCAGCCGCGGAATCAGCCACTGGCTGGCGAGCGACGCGAAGGTGGTCAGCCGCACGCGCGGACGCCCCTGCCCGGCGCGCAGGCCGTCCACCGCAGTGTCCAGGCTGTGCAGCGCCTGCCGCACCACGGCGGCGAACTGCTCGCCGGCAGGTGACAGGCGAACGCGCGGGCCTTCGCGCAGGAACAGCGGCACGCCCACGCTGGCTTCGAGGGTCTGAATCTGACGGCTCAGCGCCGACTGGGTCAGCGCCAGCGCATCGGCCGCGGCGGTGAAGCTGCCCAACCGCGCCGCGGCCTCGAAACCGCGCAGATGATTGGTGTCGAGCAAGCGGCTGCGCGGCGGGCGAACGGCAAGGGCGTTGCCACTGGCGTGCGGAACATCCGTTTTTTGCATGATGAGGCTTCCGATCTTGCGCTGTTCCAACAGCCTGTCTCTGCCTAGACTTCATTTACTAAATGTCGCCTCAAGCCAAACTCTCAGCGAACTGAAACGGCCTTGTCTTGATGCGTTTTCAACATGCTACAGGAGCCTATGATGTCGCATACCCAGGTTTCACTTCAACGCCAGTGGATCAATCTGCAGCCCGACGACACGCTCACACTCCACCGGGCGGCAGGGCAGTTGCTGCAACTGGACGGCACGCTGCTCGCCGCCGCGCCGCAGCGCCCCGTGCGCGTGTGGCTGACGGAAGAAGGCATGGCGCAGGATGTGTTTCTACAGCCCGGCGACGCCTACCGCATCCGCGGCGCGGGCCGGGTGGTGCTGACGCTGTGGAGCGGCGGCGGTGCGCGGCTGCGGCTGACAAAGGATGCAGCATGGGCTGCGCCATCTCAACCCGCGGCAAACAGATCGCGCTCCATCCAGTCGGCCAGCGCATGCGCCACGGCGTGGGGCGCTTCGGCCATGAGGTTGTGACCGCAGTCGAGCCACACCGCGCGGTTGCCCGGCAGCGCATCACGCAGACTGGCGGCGCCCGGCGGCGGGGTCATGCGGTCATGCTCGCCGATTAAAAACAGCGTGGCACCCCCCCACTGCCGCGCGGCGATTTCGCCCTTGTCATAACGGTCGCATGCACGCAGATCGCTGGCCAGCACACTGCCCTCGGCCCAGTTTGCCTGCTGCCGCAGCATCAACGCACGGTAGCTCTCGGGAGTTTGAAATCCGGGAGTCGGCGCAAAGGGTTCTGCCTGGGCGTAAGACCACCGCACCACGTTGTCGATCGCTTCTGCAGGCTCGGTTTCCGCCTGAGCAAGCAGCCGTTTGGACACCCGCATGGGAAAAGCCGTACCCAGCAGCGCGAGGCCGTGCACCTGTCCGGGGCGCTGCCCTGCCGCATGCAGCGCCACCAGCGAACCCATGCTATGCCCGGCCAGCACCACCGTCCCAGTCTGGCGCACGTCAAGCTGGCGCCACACCCAGTCGGCCATGGCGTCGATGATGGGCAGCGGCGGCCCGGCCGTGGCGCCATGCGCCGGGAATTCCAGCGCGAGCGTGGTCCAGCCACGCCGCGACAGCCACTCGGTCTGCGCGGCCCACACACTGGCATCACCTCCCGCGCCATGCAACAGCACCAACGGCGTGGTTGGAGGACTGAAAACGGATATCACCCCATCTCCTTGAAAAATCGGCAGCGAATCCGCAATCCCTGCGGGAATTTCCTCTAGCCTCAGAGGGACGCGCTGACTATAGTTTGACAACTAAAAAACACGAGGAGAACCCCATGAAAGTCAGCGATATTCTGCGCGTCAAAGGCCATGTGCTGTTCACCGTTGCGCCGCAGACCAGTCTGCTGCAGGCGGTGCAAACCATGGCGCAGCACGACATCGGCTCCCTGGTGGTCATGGAACAGGGCAAACTCGTGGGTCTGCTCACCTTTTCCGAGGTGATGGCCGCGGTTGCCGAAGGCCAGGGCACACTGGGCGCACACACGGTGGCCGAACGCATGGACACGCATTACGAAGTCTGCGGCCCCGACACCACCCTCGACACCCTGCGCCGCACCATGCTCGATGCCGGGGTGCGCTACATCCCGGTGATGCAGGACGGCACGCTGCTGGGCGTGATTTCCTTCCACGATGTAGCGCAGGCCGTGGTGCGCGAACAAGACTTCGAGAACCAGATGCTCAAGGCCTACATCCGCGACTGGCCAGAGGAAGAGGGCCTGCCCGACGCCACGGCGCCGGTGGCCACCTCGACTTCGGCGCGCAACTGACAGCAACTGACAGGGCATCGGCGGGTAGCATTCAGGGGCAGCGGTTTCTCCCGCCGCGCTTGATGCCCCTCCATGCCCACCCTGCTCTATCTCCACGGTTTTCGCTCCTCGCCCAAGTCGGCCAAGGCGCGCGCCACCGCGCAGCGGGTGGAGCTAATCAATCGGCAGCGAGCCGCGTCGGGCGAGCCGCAGGTCCGCTGGCTGTGCCCGCAGCTTCCGCCCTCGCCGCGCGAGGCCATGCTGATGTGCAAAGACTTGCTGGCCGATACACCGGGCGACACCTTGCGTCTGATCGGCAGTTCACTCGGCGGGTTTTACGCCACCCATCTCGCGCACGCTTTCGGGGCGCGCGCCGTGCTGCTCAACCCGGCTGTCGATCCGGCGCGCGATCTGCGCCGGCAGATCGGCACGCTCACGGCCTGGCACGACCCCGCGCTGCAATTTCACTTCACGGTGGCCCATGTCGAGGAGCTCCACGCGCTGGAGGTGGGCAACTTGCGGGAACCCGTCCCGAGCCCGCAACAGTATTTTGTGATCATCGCCCAGGGCGACGAGGTGCTCGAATGGCGCGAGATGGCCGCCCGCTACCGGGGCGCGCACTGCACCGTGCTGCCCGGCGGCAACCACGCGTTGTCCGACTATGCCCAGCAGCATCTCGACCCCGTGCTGCGCTGGTGCTTGGGCACCGCGACCTGACCCATTTTTTTCAAGGAAACCCATCATGCGACTTCAAGGCAACATCGCCCTCATCACCGGCGCGGCGCAAGGCATCGGCCTGGCCACCGCGCGCAAATTCGCCGCCGAAGGCGCTAGCCTGGTGCTGTGCGACCGCAACCCGGCCACACTCGACCCGGTGGCCGCCGCGCTGCGCGCCAGCGGTGCGCAGGTGCTGGCGCAGGCGCTGGACGTGTCGGATCGCGCCGCGTTCACCGCCCTGGTCGATGCTGCCATTGCGCGCTTCGGCCAGATCGACACCCTGATCAACAACGCGGGCATCACCCGCGACGCCCGGCTGGTGAAAATGACCGATGAGCAGTTCGACGCCGTGATGGACGTGAATCTGCGCGCCGTGTTCCGCTGCACCCAGATCGTCGCCCCGCACATGATCGAACGCGGCAACGGCGCCATTCTCAGCGCGTCCAGCGTGGTGGCGCTGTATGGCAATTTCGGACAGACCAACTACGCCGCCACCAAAGCCGCCATCGTCGCCATGACCAAGACCTGGGCGCGCGAGCTTGGCCCCAAGGGGGTGCGGGTCAACGCGGTTGCCCCTGGCTTCATCCAGACGCCCATGCTCGCCACCATCCCGGACAAGGTGATGGAACAGATGGCCGAGCGCGTCCCCCTGCGGCGTCTGGGCCAGGCCGAAGAAATCGCTAGCGTCTATGCCTTTCTCGCCAGCAGCGAAGCGTCTTACATCAGCGGGGCGGTCATCCAGGTCGACGGCGGGATGACTCTATGAGCAATGTCCTGTTTGAAGACGGCGGCAAGTTCCACGCCGGGCGCGTGATGAGCGAAGCGGAAGCCAGCCTGCAGGTCGAGCTCGATTCGGGCAAGCGGCAGAAGATCAAGGCTGCGCAGGCGCTGGTGCGGTTCGACAAGCCCGCGCCGCCCGAGCTGATGCACTGGGCACAGGCGCAGCAGGACGGCATCGACCTCGACCTGCTGTGGGAGTTTGCCCCGGAGGACGAATTCCACTTCGACCAGGTCGCTGCGGACTATTACGGCGGCACGCCCGACGCCAGTCAGCGCGCGGCCATTCTGCTGCGGCTGTTCGGCGCGCCGCACTACTTCCAGCGCCGGGGGCGCGGCGGGCAATTCCGCAAGGCCCCCACGCAGCAGGTGCAGGCGGCGCTGGCCGCCATTGCCCGCAAGGAGGAGCAGCTTCGACAGATCGAAACCTTTGCCGCCGAACTGGCCGCAGGCCGCTGCCCGCCCCCCATCGCCGACAAGCTCTATCAAATCCTGTTCAAGCCGGACAAAAACAGCCCCGAGTTCAAGGCCGTGGCGCTGGCCGTGAAGCAGACTGGCCGTGGCGCTCTCACCCTGTTGCGCGAGGCCGGTGCCATTGCCTCGCCGTGGGCCTTTCACATGCAGCGCTTTCTGCTGGAGCGCTTTCCCAAGGGCACGGCGTTTCCTGCGCTGCCCATCCCCCAGAGCACCGAAGACCTTCCGCTGGCCGCAGCCGCCGCGTTCAGCATCGACGATTCGGCCACCACCGAGATCGACGACGCGTTTTCTCTACAGTGGCTGGACGACGGTCGGGTGCGCCTGGGCATTCACATCGCCGCGCCCGCGCTGGCGCTGTCGCGCGATTCCAATTGGGAACAGGTGGCGCGCAACCGCCTGTCCACCGTGTATATGCCGGGCGACAAGATCACCATGCTGCCCGACGCCCTGGTGCAGACCTTCACCCTGCAGGCCGGACGCGACTGCCCCGCGCTGTCACTGTATTGCACCGTGGGAGATGACCTGCAGGCAGCCGACTTCGACACCCGCGTGGAGCGGGTGCGCATGGCGAGCAATCTGCGCCACGACCAGCTCGACGCCGTGGTCACGGAAGATGCTTTGAACGCATGGGCCGAGAGCGAAGCAAATGGGGGGGCTCCCTTCCCGCACGCCGCCGAACTCGCCTGGCTATGGCGCTTTGCGCAGGCGCTGAAAAAAGGCCGCGAGCAGGTGCGCGGCAAGCCCGAGCGCGCCGGCGGCGTGGACTACACCTTCCGCATCGACGGGCTGGAACACGGCGCGGAAGCCGCCACGGTGCGCATCGAGCCGCGTCGGCGCGGCGCGCCGCTCGACACCATCGTTGCCGAGCTGATGATTCTGGCCAACGCCACCTGGGGCGGCTGGCTGGCCGAGCTGGGCATGCCCGGCATCTACCGCAGCCAGACTGGCTATGGCGTCAATCTGCGCACCCGTATGGGCCTCAAGCCCGCGCCGCACCAGGGCCTGGGCGTGGCGCAATACGCCTGGTGCACCTCGCCGCTGCGGCGCTATGTCGATCTGCTCAATCAGGGCCAGCTTATCGCCTGCGCACGCTTTGGCAAGACCGCACTGCTGCAGGCGCCGTTCAAGCCGCGCGACCCGCTGCTGTTTGCCATCGTCGAATCGTTCGAGGACACGTACAAGGCCTACGCCACCCATCAGTCGGCGCTGGAGCGTTACTGGACGCTGCGGTATCTGGCCCAGCAGGATCTCAACACCTTCGAGGCCACCGTGCTGCGCGAAGGCGCCGTCCGGGTGGATGGTCTGCCGCTGGTGTTCACCGCCGTGGGCGCGCAAGACCTGCCGCGTAACACCCGGGTGCAGGTGCAGGTCACCGGAACCGATCTGATCACCCTGGAGGTCTTCGGCCGGGTGGTCAGACAGCTTGATGTTCCGCAGCAGGCCACTGAACAAGGCACCGAGACAGAGGCCGAGGAAGAGGACGACGCCGTGGCACTGGCCGCGCCCATCAGCGTGGCGGTCGACAGCGAAGACGGCGCCGCATCCGCAAACCCCGACACGGCAACGGACGGCGCGGCCGGGCAGGCTTCGTAGAATCGCGCGGATTCCGCCTGACCTGCACCGTGCCCTTCCCCCGCCTGCGCTCTCTCACCCCCCTGCACTGGGCCATCATCGCCTCGGTCGGGGTGCATGCGGGCATCCTGAGCCTGCGCTTTGCCGCACCGCAGACCTTCAACCGTCTGTTCGAAAACGCCCCACTCGACGTGGTGCTGGTGAACCAGCGCACCGACGACGCGCCAGCCAAGCCGCAGGCCATCGCCCAGGCCAATCTGGACGGCGGGGGCGACGCGAAAAAGGGCCTGGCGACCACGCCGCTGCCGTTCACCGCAGACGTCTCGCAGGGCGAGGCGGCCACCAATCAGCAGCGCAGCCTGTCCGAGCTGCAGCGCAAGCAACAACAGTTGCTCACCCAGGTCAAGCGGCAGATCGTGCAACTGGCGCAGACCGCTCGCCTGGAACCCGATTCGCAGCAAAAAGAGGCGCTGGAGCAAAAGCGCAAGCAGTTGCTCGACATGCTCGGCGCCATCGAGCGCCAGATTCAGCAGCAGAACGCCAAGCCGCGCCGCCGCTTCATCGGCCCGTCCACGCGCGAGGCCGCCTACGCGCTGTATTACGACAAGCTGCGCACCAAGATCGAAACCCTGGGCACGCGCGAATTTCCGCAACTGGACGGGCGCAAGCTCTACGGCAGTCTGATCATGTCCATCACCATCGGCGCCAATGGGCGGCTGGTGTCCACCGACGTGGTGCAGAGCTCGGGCAACCCCACCCTCGACCGCCAGGCCCGCGCCATCGTGGAAGCCGCGCAGCCCTACGGCCGCTTCACCGAGGCCATGCTCAGGCAGGCCGATCAGATCGTGGTGATCTCCCGCTTTCGCTTCACCCGCACGCAAGGTCTGGAGACCGCAGTGCAAGCCCCGCCCAGCCCGGCCGAGGCCACACCCTGACCTCGACAGACACCCCATGACCGCGCTCTACGCCGTGTTCGGCAACCCCATCGCCCACAGCCGCTCGCCGCGCATCCACGCCCTGTTTGCCGCGCAGACCGGGGCCGCTATGCGCTATGAAGCGCGGCTGGCGCCGATCGACGGTCTGGAGCAATCGCTAGATACGTTCCATGCCGAGGGCGGCTGCGGCGCCAACATCACCGTGCCGTTCAAGTTCGACGCCTGGCGGCTGTGCACCCGCCGCAGCCCGGCAGCGCAACTGGCCCAGTCGGTCAACACCCTTGGTTGGGACGAAGGCGGGCTGTGGGGCGACAACACCGACGGCATCGGCCTGGTGCGCGACCTGACCCGCTTGCTCGCCGCGACCGACGTGCATCGCCCGCTGCAAGGCCAGCGCCTGCTGTTGCTCGGCGCAGGCGGCGCGGCCAGTGGCGTGCTCGGCCCGCTCATCGCCGCCGGCGCACGCGCCATTGCACTGTGGAACCGCAGCGCCGACAAGGCGCAGGCGCTGGCCGCGCGTCACAGTGCGCTGGCGGCACAGCACGGCGCCGATCTGCAGGTGGTGCAGGGCCAGCCGCTGCACTGGGCCGACGGCGTGATCAACGCCACCGCCGCCAGCCTGGGCGGCCATGCGCTCGACATGCCCGACGGCGTGTTGCGCCCCGGCGTCTGGGCCTACGACATGATGTACGCCGCACACGACACCCCCTTCGTCGCGCAGGCCCGTGTCGCCGGTGCGCAAGCCTGGGATGGTCTGGGCATGCTGGTGGAACAGGCCGCGCAGAGCTACACCCTGTGGCACGGCGAAGCGCCCGACACCGCCCCGGTACTGGCTGCGCTGCGCGCAGAGCGCACCGCATCACCCAAAGACTGAGCATGAAACAAGGCAGACCCGCGCCGTTGTGGCGCCGCTTGCTGTGGCTGATCCTGCTGTCCGGTTGCGTACTGCAAGGCTATTTCGCGCTGCGCATCGCGCTGTGGACCGTCATTGCCCCGTCGAGCACCACCTTCATGCGCGCCGCCGAGCTGCGCATTCTCAAGAATGGCGACAAGGTGCAATGGCAGCACGACTGGGTGCCTTATGACGCGATCAGCCCCCACCTCAAGCGTGCGGTTGTCGCCTCCGAAGACGCCACCTTCCTGACCAACGATGGTGTGGACTGGACCGCCATCCGGGATGCCTGGGAGCGCAATCACAGCCGCCGCTTCGAGCGCCAAGGCCGGGTCGTGGGCGGCTCGACCATCACCCAGCAGCTCGCCAAGAACCTATTCCTCTCGCCTGAGCGCGACTACCTGCGCAAGGGCCAGGAGCTGATCATCACCTACATGCTCGAAGGCATTCTGGGCAAGCGCCGCATTCTGGAGATCTACCTCAACAGTGTGGAATGGGGCAACGGCATCTATGGCGCCGAAGCCGCAGCGCAAGCCTACTTTCATACCAGCGCCGCCCGCCTGAGCCCGGCGCAAGCGGCGCGGCTGGCGGTCATGCTGCCCGCACCGCGCATCTACCAGAAGCGCCTGTACTCGCCCTACATGAACGCCCGCACCGCGGTGATCGCCGCGCGGCAGTGGGAAGTGCAGATCCCGCGCTGAGGAAAGTTGCCCCCACGCTCCGGCTTCGCCTGCGCTGCCCCCCGAGGGGGCTGGGAAAACTTGGGGCGGCCCGGCGTTTTCCCGGGCGCGGTTCAGCGCCTGGCCAGTTCGGCGAACGCCGCGTCTGCCGCCTGCAGGGTAGCGTCGATCACCGCGTCGTCGTGCGACGCCGAGACGAACCCCGCTTCAAACATGCTCGGCGCCAGGTACACGCCGCGGTCGAGCATGGCGTGGAAAAAGCGCTTGAAGACGTTCACGTCGGCCCGCGCCATCTCGGGATAGTTGCGCGGCAGCTCGGCTGCGAAATAAAAACCGAACATGCCGCCCTCGCTGTCGGTGCGGAACGTCACGCCATGCCGGGCCGCAGCGGCGTCCAGGCCGCGCATGAGTTTTTGCGTCGCGGCGCCCAGACGCGCATAAAACCCCGGCTGCTGGATCAGCCGCAACTGCGCCATGCCCGCGGCCACGGCCACCGGGTTGCCCGACAGGGTGCCCGCCTGATAGACCGCGCCCAGCGGCGAGAGCTTGTGCATCACATCGGCACGTCCGCCAAACGCCGCCAGCGGCATGCCACCACCAATCACCTTGCCCATCACCACCAGGTCGGGACGGATGCCATAGACCTGCTGCGCCCCGCCCAGCGCGACGCGAAATCCCGTCATCACCTCGTCCCACACCAGCAGCGCGCCGTGCGCCGTGCACAGTTCGCGCAGGCGCTGGTGCCACGCCGCGCTGCCGCGAATGAAATTCATATTGCCTGCGATCGGCTCGACCATCACGCAGGCGATCTCGTGCCCGCGCGTGGCGAACAGTTCCTCGATCTGCGCGATGTTGTTGAACTCGAGCACCAGGGTGTGTTTGGCCAGATCGGCCGGCACGCCTGCGGAGCTGGGATTGCCGAAGGTCAGCAATCCCGAGCCGGCCTTGACCAGCAGGCTGTCGGCATGGCCGTGATAGCAGCCCTCGAACTTGACGATGGCGTCGCGCCCGGTGAAGCCGCGCGCCAGGCGGATCGCGCTCATGCCGGCCTCGGTGCCGCTGGACACCAGTCGCACCATCTCGACTGCGGGCATGAGCCGGGTGATGGCCTCGGCCATGTCGATCTCATCGGCCGTGGGTGCGCCAAAACTCAGCGATCGGGTGGCGGCGCGCTGCACGGCCTCGATGACTTCGGGATGGGCATGCCCGGCGATCATCGGGCCCCACGAGCCGATGTAGTCGATGTAGCGCGTGCCCTCGGCGTCGATGATGTACGGGCCTTGCGCGTGGTCGATGAAGCGCGGCACGCCGCCGACCTGGCGGAACGCGCGCACCGGCGAATTGACACCGCCGGGAATGGTGCGCTGGGCGCGGTCGAAGAGTTTCTGGTTGGTGATGGTCATGGTGGTTCTCTCAAGGAAACGCAGGGCCGCTCCAAGTGTTCTTGACTCCCTCGGCGGGCGGGTCAGCGGGCCGGCCCTGGGGCGCTCGAATGCGCATCGCTCCAGCGGGCAGGGCGATGCGGACTTCGTGGGAACTGTCTGGCGACGGCGTCAGTGAGACATCATTGCAGGGTCGGGGTTCCGGCCTCACCTGCCGGCTCTTCATCGTCTTCAGTGGGCTGCGCCCAGAAAAAACGATCCGGGACAACCTGTCCCATGCCGGGGCGGTAGCCGAAGTCCAGGCAGTGATCGAGATATTCGATGGCCTCGTGCACCGCCTGATCGAGTTTGGCGCCGTTGGCCAAAATGGCGGTGAGTACCGCCGAGAGCGTGTCGCCCGCGCCGGTGAAACCCGCCTCGAACAGCTCGAAACTCTCGCGCAGCAGCACGCGGCGCGGGCTCATCAGCACGTTCTCCACCTTGCCTTCGCCTGCCAGCATGCCGGTGACGAGCAGATACTGCACCCCGAGCTGCTGCGCCTTGTGCATCAGGGCCTCCAGCGTCGGCGGAGTTTCTCCCTCCCACTCGGGCAACAGCAATTGCGTGAGCGCACTCTGGTTGCCGGTCAACACGCGGGTCTGCGGCAGGATGAGATCCTGCATGGCCTTGATGTAGTCATCGGCCTGCGCCTCGTCGAGCACATGAAAATTGCTCGCGTAGGTGACCAGCGGGACCTGGCTGTAGTCGGCCAGCAGTTCGGCCACGGCATTGACCACGTCGACCGTGCCGAGAAAGCCCACCTTCCAGGCGGAGATCTCGACATCTTCCAGCACCGCGCGGGCCTGCTCGACCACGGCATCGGCCTCGATCTCGATGGTGTCGAAAATTTCCGCGGTATCGCGCACCCACAGCGCAGTGGTGACGGGCAGTGGGTGGCAGCCGACGGCGGAACATGAGGCCAGATCAGCGGCCAGACCAGCACTGCCGCTGGGATCGGCCGCGTTGAAGAACATCACAGCCGGAGGGGATTCAGTGGATTCATTCATCATGCAGGCATGGTAGTGCGACTGCAGCACGGCGCAAGCCTCGCCAATCAACGACCGCGTGGGTCAAAATGCAACAGCGGCCCATAGAATCGTTGAATCTTCACTCTGACCCCGATACGCTGTGGACAAACAAGAACTTAACAGTTGGATGTGCCTGATTTGCGGCTTCATTTATTTTGAATCCGAGGGCCATCCAGAAAGCGGTATCGCACCGGGAACACGTTGGGCAGACGTCCCCATGAACTGGACCTGTCCCGAGTGCGGTGCGCGCAAAGAAGATTTCGAGATGGTGCCGGTTTGATCGGGAACGGCTAGTCACCACGTCAGCTTCAACGCGGTTTCATTTCTCCACCTTTCGCAAAGGATGTGCATGGTTGCGCCTACCAGCCCATTCAAAGTGTTGGTCATCGATGACAGCAACACCATCCGCCGCAGCGCCGAGATCTTTCTCAAACAGGCGGGCTACGAGGTGTTGCTCGCCGAAGATGGATTCGACGCCTTGTCCAAAGTCAACGATCACCATCCCGACCTGATCTTCTGCGACATCCTGATGCCCCGCCTCGACGGCTATCAGACTGTGGCGGTCATCCGTCGCAGCGGCAAGTTCACCCAGATTCCCATCGTCATGCTCTCCAGCAAGGACGGGGTGTTCGACAAGGCACGCGGCCGCATGGTGGGCGCTCAGGACTACCTGACCAAACCCTTCACCAAAGACCAACTGCTCGACGCGGTCAAGCGCCACTTGAACCTCGCCCTGTCCAGCATCTGACCCCAACCTCTTTTCTGACTGCCATGCCAGTTCACAACATTCTCATCGTCGACGACTCCAAGACCGAGCTCTACTTCCTGTCCGACCTGCTCACCAAGCACGGTTACGCCGTGAACACGGCGGAAAACGGGGAACAGGCGCTGGCCATGCTGGCCGCCACCAAACCCGACCTCATTCTGATGGACGTGGTCATGCCTGGCCAAAACGGTTTTCAGCTCACGCGGCAGATCACCCGCGACCCCAACTACGCCAGCATTCCGGTCATCATGTGCACCAGCAAGAAGCTCGAAACCGACAAGGTCTGGGCCATGCGCCAGGGTGCCTCCGACTATGTGATCAAGCCGGTCAACGCCACCGAACTGCTCAACAAGATTCGCGCCATCGGCTGACGCACCGCGCGCCGAGTTCACCCGAATTCACCAAGCTCCCCGCCCACCGCACCCATGTCCAGAGCCTCGCTCCGCGAATTCCAGACCCACCTCGCACAACGCCTGAACGCGGCGCAAAGCGGGCAATCTCCATCCCGCTGGCTGGCGGTGATGGCTGGCTCGATGCGCTTGCTGCTCCCTCTGGAATTCTCTGGAGAAATTTCCCCGCTGCAGCACTGCGCGCCGCTGCCGCATGCGCGTCCCTGGTTTCTTGGCCTGGTGAGTCTGCGCGGACAGGTCTGCGGCGTGGTGCATCTGGGGCAATTCATTGAACAGGATGCCAACAATCATTCCCCTGCCCCGTCTGCACAGGCGCGTCTGATCCAGTTTGCCGCCGCACTGGACCTGAACACCGCCTTGCTGGTCGACCAGTTGGTCGGCCTGCGCAACCCGGATCAACTGCGGATCGACCACAGCATCAGCAGCGATTTGACCCACACCTGGCTGGGTGCGGCATTCCGCGACCAGGACCAGAACCTTTGGCGCGAAGTGGACCTGCTGGCCCTGGCTGAAAACGAACAATTCCTGAACGTCGTCTGAGCAGGCGTCATCCCCTCGGCCAATACACACTTTGCACGGCAGCATTTCCCGATCAACCTTCAGCACGCCGGTTTTATCTTCAACGTCTTTCACGTCTCACGGAGCGGTCATGTCCTTACTCTCGTCCCTGTTCGGAACGAAAAACAAAGAAATTCAAACCGACACCGAAATCGCGCCCACGGGGTATGGCCGGTCGGGACAGGAAACCCTGCAGATTGATTCCAGCATCAACGACCCGGCGGGCACGCTCAATCTCGCTCAGGGCAATCGGCCGCTGATTCTTCGTCTGCCCCTGATCAGCCGCATGCTGCTGCCCCAGCAGCAGCGTTTTTTCGGCATGCTGCTCATCATTTCGCTGGTGCTGCTTGGCCTGACCCTCATTGTGGCCCTGCGCGGAACTTCCGACTCCGCCAGGCAACTCGAATCTTCGGGTGCAGCGCTGACCCAGTCGCAGCGCCTGGCGCGTGCGATGAACGCGGCCTTGCTGGGCAGCAAAGAGGCTTTCGTCACCGTCCGCTCCAGCGCTGACGCCCTCAAGGCCGAAGTGAACGTGCTCCTGCAAACCTCGCCTCCGTCTGGCGCACAACCCCTGCTCGCGAAGATTGGCCCGGAAACCGACAGCGCCCTCAAGAACGCGGATCTGCTGCTCAAGCAGGAAACCGTGCTGACCACGACGGCACAGCAGCTCACCGACATCAATCGCCAGACCGACGCCTTGCTCGACAGCGCGCAGACCCTGATCTCGTTGCTGCTGCAGCAAAAGGCCTCGTCGAGCAACATCAACGCGGCCAGCCAGCTCGTCATGCTGACGCAGCGCATCGACAAATCGGCCAACGCCTTCCTGTCATACCAGGGCGTACGCCCCGAAGCAGTGTTCACCCTGGGCAAGGATTTGAGTACCTTCAACGACCTGAGCAAGGGTTTGCTCAATGGCAATGCCGATCTTCAGCTCACCGCCCTGTCCGACCCGCAGGCGCGCCAGCAGTTGCAAAGCCTGATCCAGACCTTCGCCAAGACCGAAGCCGCCGCCCGCGCGCTGCTCGCCAATCTGCCCTCGCTGGCTTCTGCCCGTGAAGCGCAGAACGCCGTGCTCGCGTCCTCCGGACAGCTCTACGACAACCTCAGTCAACTTCAGCGTCTGTACGCCACGCGCACCGGCGTGAGCTGGCCCGCGATCGTGTTCCTCGCCCTGCTGGGTTTGCTGGCCATCATCGCCGCGACTGACCTGATCTACATCATGCTGGGCGAAGCCCGCCAGCGCGCCACGCTGGTGGAACTGCAGCGCCGCCAGACCGAGCGGCAGGAGCTGGAGGCCCGGCGCACCAATGAATCCAACCAGGCTGCCATTCTGCGGCTGATGAACGAGCTGCAGACCGTGGCTGAGGGCGACCTCACCCAGCAAGCCACCGTGACCGAGGACATCACCGGCGCCATTGCCGACTCGGTCAACTACACCGTCGAAGAGCTGCGCAACCTCGTGGGACAAGTGCAGCAAACCGCCGACCAGGTGGGCGAAGGTGCCGGACAGGCGCAGGCCACCTCCGACCGCCTGATGCAAACCGCTCAGGAACAGCTGGTCAAAATCCGCGAAACCGGCCAGTCGGTGCTGGACATGGCGCAGCGCATCAACCAGGTGTCGGTGCAGGCCCAGCAGTCGGCCCAGGTGGCGAATCAGTCATTGCAAGCCGCCGAACAGGGGCAGCGCGCGGTGCGCAACTCCATCGACGGCATGAACAGCATCCGCGAGCAGATCCAGGACACCTCCAAGCGCATCAAGCGGCTGGGCGAATCGTCTCAGGAGATCGGGGAAATCACCGAGCTCATTTCCGACATCACCGAGCAGACCAACGTGCTGGCCCTCAACGCCGCGATCCAGGCCGCCTCCGCAGGTGAAGCCGGGCGCGGCTTCTCGGTGGTGGCCGAGGAAGTGCAGCGCCTGGCCGAGCGCTCGGCCGAATCCGCCAAACAGATTGCCGCGCTGGTGCGCACCATTCAGACCGACACGCAGGACGCCGTGGCCGCCATGGAAAAGAGCACCCAGGGCGTGGTCGAAGGCGCCAAGCTGGCCGACAACGCCGGTGCGGCGCTGGCGCAGATCGACCAGGTCTCGCGCCAGCTCGCCAACCTGATCACCCAGATTTCGCAACAGACCCAGGTGGAAGCCGCCTCGGCCAACAAGGTGGCCGACAACATCCAGACCATTTTCACTGTCACCGAGCAGACCTCCGAGGGCACGCGCTCTACCGCGTCGCTGGTGCGCGAACTCGCCCGGGTTGCCGATGATCTGCGCCAATCGGTCTCGCGGTTCAAGATCAACTGATCCGTCCCCATCCTCCGCCTCCCAACGTCCGTTCCTCGGCTTTTTCGGCATGAACACAGTCTCCGCTTCGAATCCCGCCGTGCACACTGCCCCTGAAGTGGACATGGGGCCGCTGGCCTGGTTGCTCGACCAGATCAGCGACAACCTCCAATCGGCCCGCACGGCGCTCAAGCGCGCCGCACTGCAGCAGGACGACGGCATTCTCGGATCGGCCCAGGCAGAGAAATCCGGCCTGCGCACCGCCCGCACCCAGGTGCACCAGGCCGCCGGGGCCATCGAGCTTCTGGGCTTTTTCGGCGCGGCGCGGCTGATGCAGGCCGCGGAAAGCGCGCTCGACCATCTGATCGACCATCCGGAAAAGCTCGATGCCGCAGCGCTGCAACGCTTCGAGGCCGGCTTCAACGCCCTGGTCGACTACCTCGAATCCCAGCGTGCAGGCAAGAACGAGCCTGCGCTCAAGCTCTACCCTCAGTACCGCGACCTGATGGAACTGGCCCAGGCCGAGCGCATCCACCCCGCCGATCTGTGGGACTACGACTGGACCTGGCCGGACGCCCCCGCGCTGACGGGCATACCACCGCTGGGCGCCGACGACCGGGCGCAATTCGAGATGGGGCTGCTGCATGTGCTGCGCGGACAACACACCGCCTCCGCCATGCGCGATCTCGATGCCGTGGCGCGCAAGGCGCAGGCCAACGGCCAGGGGCCTACCGCCAGCCTGTGGTGGCTGGCGCGTGGTCTGTTCGAGGCCATCGACGCCAAGCTCCTGGTGCCCGACCTGGACATCAAACGCCTGCTCAACCGCCTCAATCTGCAATTGCGCAGCCAGTTGCAGGGCCAGAGCCCTGCGCCGCAACGCCTGGGGCACGACCTCACCTTTTTCTGCGCCCAGGCCCTGCACAGCGGCGGCCATGCCGATGCACAGAATCTCCCCGTCCTGCGCGCCATCGACAGCAAACTCCAGCTCGCCGCCGCACCGTTTGCCGATTATCAACAGAGTCATTTCGGCCTGATCGACCCGGCCCTGGTGCAGCAGGCGAGAAAGCGCGTCCAGACCCTGCGCGACGCCTGGAGCGCTCTTGCCGGTCATGCGCAAACCCATCTCGACCCGGCGCGCATGGCCCGCCTGATCGAACTCGCGCAAGCCCTGCAGCAGCCGCTGCGCACTCTCGCTCCGGGCAGCGAGGCGCTAGTCGAGGCGCTGGCGGCGTTGTTCAAGAAAATCAGCGCGCGCAACGACTTTCTCACGCCGGAACGCGCACTCGACGTTGCCACCGCCATCCTGTTCCTCGAAATCAGCTTCGGGCACTTCCGTCCTGAAGAGCAGCGTTTTCTGGAGCGTGCGCAAATCCTCGCCCAGCGTCTGAACCAAAGCACTGAGGGCGTCACCCCTGATCCGCTCGCCGGGTGGATGGAAGATCTGTTCCGCCAGGCTTCAGAATCGCAGACCATGGGCAGCGTGGTCCAGGAGCTGCGCGCCGACATGAGCACTGTGGAAAAGTTGCTCGACGCCTATTTCCGTGACCCGGCGACCAAACCCGACCTCGCACCCGTCCCCCACCTGCTGTCGCAAATGCGCGGCGTGTTTTCGGTGCTCGGGGTCGATGTGGCCAGCACGGCCCTGAGTCACCTGCGCGGCGAAATCGACGACTTGCTGGGCTCGGATGCCTCGCCGGACACCCAGCGTTTCGACGCTTTGGCCAGCAATATCGGCGTGCTCGGTTTTCTGGTGGACATGCTGTCTTACCAGCCCGAACTGGCCAAGACCCTGTTCGTGTTCGACAACGACCAGAAGGTGCTTCGCGCCATTGTGCCGTCCATCCAGCGCACCGCACCACCCACTCAGCAACAAGACGTCGAGCACGCCGCACAGCAGCTCAAGCACGATATTGCACAGGGCCTCGCCCCCGAGCAGACCGAGCAGCGCCTCGCCCAGTTGCGGGCCGAGGCCGCGCTTGCCGGTATGCCCGACATGCCAGCGCAGTTGCTGCAGACCGCGCCGCTGGTCGAGCCGCCCGCCGAGGCGCCTCACGCAGCAGACCTGCCTGTCTCCGATTCCGAGGCGCTCGAATCCCTCACACCCGCATCCCCCGCGCCCGAGACCGCGCCACCCGCAGCGGCGGAAGACGACAACCCCGAGGACGAGCTCACCGGCATCTTCCTGGAAGAAGCGCGGGAGGTCATCGGCAACGCCGAGGCGCAACTGCGGCATCTGCGCGAATTTCCGGACGACGAAGGCGCACTCACCAGTCTGCGCCGCGGCTTCCACACCCTCAAGGGTAGTTCGCGCATGGTGGGCCTGCGCGAATATGGGGAAGCCGCCTGGGCGCTGGAACAGGTGTTCAACCGCCAGATCGCAGATCAGCACCGCGCCACGCCTGGCCTTCTCGACCTGGCCCAGCATGCGCTCGCAGAACTCGGCCAGTGGACCGAGGCCATCGCCCACAATGAGGCCGACGCATTCAGCAGTGATGCATTGCGCCGCGCCGCCGAGGCCTATTCCGCGGGCGAATCCGCCGATGCCCAGGCACACACGGCGGTTCAGGCGTCAGTGGAAGCACACGCTGCGCAGGTGCCGACAAGCACCGCGCCGGAGACAAAAGAAGTCGCCGAGGCCACGTCCGATCAGGCCCATGCACCGACCGACTTCGACGCCTTGTTCGCTGGCATTGATCTCGAACTTCCGGCGTTGGATGCCGTGCCGCCCAGCGCGACCCCGGCCGTCGAGGACGTCGACACAGCGGCCTTCGACGCCGCGCTGACCGCACAGGAACCGCCGCAGAACGCCGAGGTCGCCGTCGTCCCGCCCGAGCACATCGAGCCCACGCCCCTGCACGATGACCTGGTTGCGGAAGAGGCCGCGGTGCGTCAGATCGGCGAGCTGCGCATTCCCACCCCGCTCTACAACATCTACCTTGCCGAGGCGGACGAACTGTCCCGCAACCTGCAAAGCGAGGTCCACGCTTGGCTGAGCGACACCGCCCAGCCCATCGGCGAATATGCGCCCATTGCCGCGCACAAATTGGCTGGCAGTTCCGCCACCGTGGGCCTGCGCAGCGTGGCCGATCTTGCCAGCCAGACCGAGCATGCGCTCGATGCCTTGCGCGCGCTGCCAACGCATGCCGCGCTCCCCCCAGACCTCGACGCGCTGACGCAAGCTGCGAGCGACATCAAGCAGCTGCTGCATCAGTTCGCTGCTGGCTTCCTCAAGCCCGTCCAGCCTGAATTGCTAGCGCGGCTCGACGCGCTGTGCGAGGCAGCGCAAGCCATGGCCGCGCTCTCCACCGAAGCGCAGCAAACCGCAGCTCAAGCGCAGACCAGCAGAGTTGCGCAAGAGCCCGCCTCCGAGCCTCCTGCATCTTTGCCTCCTGCGCCTGTGCCACACGTCAGTGCCGCAGACGAAACGGCGCCCCCGATCTCCCCCGCTGCTGCCTGGGAACCGGAGGCTGTCCCCGCACTCGATACCCCCTTGCCGCACGTCAGTGACGCGGGCTTCGCGGCCGCGCCGCATCAACTCGTCGATGCCATCGACCCCGACCTGTTTCCGATTTTCGAAGAAGAGGCCAACGAGCTCCTGCCGACACTGGCGGCCAGTCTGCGCCAGTGGGAGCAGCACCCGATGGATGTCGGCCCGGCGGCGCAGGCCATGCGCGCCCTGCATACCCTCAAGGGCAGCGCACGCATGGCGGGTGCCATGCAACTGGGCGACCTGGCGCACAACCTCGAATCCGACATCGATTCCCTCACCGCCAATCCCCCAGTGAACGAGGCCGATCTGGCCGAACTGCTGGGCCGTTTCGATCATCTCAACACCCGTTTCGACCGCCTTTGCAGCGCCGCGCAGCGTGGTGAAAGTCAACTGGTTGATCTGCCCGTTACCGGCCCGTCCGACGTCTTCACCCCGGACACCGAGCCCCACGCCGCCGCAATACCGCCGGTGCCTGCCGCACCCGCCCCACAGGCCACAGCCGAACCCACGGCGCGTCTGGCAACGCCGCGCATCGCGGCACAGGCGGTGCGGGTGCGTGCCGGACTGCTCGACCGACTGGTCAATCAGGCCGGTGAAATCACCATTTCACGCGCCCGCCTGGAAAGCGAATTCGGCGCCATCCGCAGCTCAGTCAGCGACTTGAGCGACAACCTCGACCGTCTGCGCCAGCAGGTGCGCGAGATCGAAATTCAGGCCGAGGCGCAGATGAGCGCACAGGTGCAGGCCGCGCGCGACGAGAACCGCGACTTCGACCCGTTGGAATTCGACCGCTTCACCCGCACGCAGGAGCTCACCCGCATGATGGCCGAGTCGGTCAACGACATCGCCATGGTGCAAGGCACGCTGGGCCGCCTGCTGCGCGAGGTGGACGACGACATGACCCGCCAGGCGCGCCAGACCCGCGAGCTGCAACGCGACCTGCTACGCACCCGCATGGTCGAGTTCGACAGCCTGTCCGAGCGTCTGTACCGCACCGTGCGCCAGGCCGCCAAGGATCTGAACAAATCGGTGCGGCTGGAAATCATCGGCGGCACCATCGAGCTCGACCGCGGCGTGCTCGAGCGCGTGTCCGGCAGCTTCGACCACTTGCTGCGCAACGCCGTGGCCCACGGCATCGAAACCGCCGAAGAACGCCAGGCCGCGGGCAAGCCACCGGTGGGCACGATCACCCTGAGCCTGCGGCAGGACGGCAACGAAGTGGTCATCACCCTGACCGACGACGGCCGCGGGCTGAACTACGCCGCGATCCGCGCCAAGGCCGAGCGCCTGGGTCTGATCGCTCCCGGACAGACCCTCTCGGACGAAGAACTGACGCAACTGGTCTTCCGCCCCAACTTCAGCAGTGCCGAAAGCACCACGGCAGTGGCCGGCCGTGGCGTGGGGCTGGACGTGGTGCGCACCGAAGTCAACGCCTTGGGCGGCCGCGTGCTGCTCGATAACCAGCCCGGCGCCGGCGCGCGCTTCACCCTGCTGCTGCCGCTGACCACCGCGATCACTCATGTGGTGCTGCTGCGCACTGGCGCGACGGTCTATGCCGTGCCAGCCAATCTGGTGGACATTGTGCTGCGCTTCAAGCCCGAACAAATCGGCCACGCTGCGCAAGCCCTGAGCATCGACTATGGCGGCAGCGAGCTGCCCTTCTACTGGCTGGGTGCCCTGCTCGGACAGTCGGGCGCCAGCAGCGAGCCGTTCGGCAAGAGCGTGCCGGTGGTCGTGATCCGCAGTGCGACCCAACGCGTGGCCATTCAGGTGGACGAAGTCGTGGGCAACCGCGAAGTGGTGGTCAAGAATCTCGGGCCACAGCTCTCCCGCGTGCCCGGTCTGGCCGGTATCTCGGTGCTGCCCTCGGGCGATGCCGCGCTGATCTACAACCCAGTGGCGCTGGCGTCCGTTTACGGCCAGGAGGCCACCGCGCTGATGCAGACCGCGCTGCTGGCGCCCGTTCCCGAGGCCGCTTTGGCTGAGCCCGGCCTGCCAGCAGCCGACCACGCGCAAGGCATTGCCCCGGCCGCGCCGCAAGCAGCCGCGCCGCGCATCCTGGTGGTGGACGACTCGATCACCGTGCGCAGGGTCACGCAGCGTTTTCTCGTGCGCAACGGCTATCTCGTGCAACTCGCCAAGGACGGCCTGGACGCGCTGGAGCAGTTACAACAGGCCAGCACCCTGCCCGACGTCATCTTGCTCGACATCGAAATGCCGCGCATGGACGGCTTCGACCTGACGCGCAACATCCGCGCCGATGCGCGGCTGCAGAAGCTGCCGATCATCATGATCACCTCGCGCATTGCCGACAAGCACCGCAACTATGCCGCGCAGCTTGGGGTCAATCACTACCTAGGCAAGCCGTATTCCGAGACCGAACTGCTCGATCTGATCCAGACTTTCACCGCCTCAGGCGCCTCGTCGTGACCATCGAGGGTAAGGCTGAGCCTCAGCCCGCGCCCTTGACCACCGCGTAGCGCTGCAACGTCTCGGCCCGCGCCAGATCGTGTCGCACGATGGGCGCGGGATAGCTGACCCCCAGATCGACCCCGGCGGCCTTCAGCAACGCCGGCGACGCCTGCCAGGGCGCGTGGATGTCCTTCGCAGACAGCCGCGCCAGCTCGGGCAGATAACGGCGGATGAACTCGCCCGACGGGTCGAATTTCTCGCTCTGCGTCACCGGGTTGAAAATGCGGAAATACGGCTGCGCGTCGCAGCCGCTGCTCGCCGCCCATTGCCAACCGCCGTTGTTCGCCGCCAGATCGAAATCGTTGAGATGGTCGGCGAAATACTGCTCGCCCCAGCGCCAGTCGATGCCCAGATCCTTGGTGAGAAAACTCGCCACCACCATGCGCAGGCGGTTGTGCATGTAGCCAGTCTGATTGATTTGCCGCATCGCCGCGTCCACCAGCGGATAGCCTGTGCGCCCCTCGCACCATGCGGCGAACTGCTCGGGGTCATTGCGCCACTGAATGCGGTCATAGACGGGCTTGAAAGCGCCTTGCACCACATGCGGATGGTGATGCAGGATTTGAAAATAGAAGTCGCGCCACACGAGCTCGGATAGCCACACCCGCGCTCCGCTGCTGCCGGCCTGCGTGCGTGCCCAGGCCAGCGCCACCAGCTCCCGGATCGACACGGTGCCAAAACGCAGATGCACAGAGAGATAGCTCGGCCCTTTGCGCGCCGGAAAATCGCGCGTCTGGTCATAGCTGTCGATGCGCTGGGTGAATGCCTCGACCAGCTCTTGCGCACCCACTGCCCCCAACGGAAGTTTGAGGGTGCGCAGATTGGTCGGCGCAAAACCCAGATCGCCCAGGGCGGGAACCGGCTGACGCCCTGCATCAGGCAGCTTGGCGAGATCGGTGGCTCGCAAGCGCGTGGTATGCGGGAGCTGCGGCTGCGCCGCATAGCGCGCCAGCCACGCGGTGCGGTAGGGCGTGAACACCGCATACGGTGTTCCCTGGCCGGTCCGCACCTCGTCCCGCTCGAAAATCATGTGCTCCTTCACTGCATAGAAGTGGCGTGCGTCGCGCTGCAGCGCTGTCTGCACTGCGGTGTCGCGGCTGCGCGCAGCAGGCTCATCATCGCGGCCGCAGAAGACGGCCTGTGCGCCCAACTCCGCAGCCAGCGCCGGAATGGCGTCGACCGCGCGGGCATGGCGAACGATCAGCGCAGCGCCCAAATCGCGCAGGACTGCATCGATTTCCGTGATGGCGGCATGAATGAACTCCACCCGCCGATCCGCCCGCAAGCCACGGCGCAACAGCGGATCGAGAATGTCCCGGTCAAACACGAAAACGAGCGCCACTTTGTGGCAATGCTGCAGCGCGGTGTCCAGCGCGGCGTTGTCGCGCAGCCGCAGATCACGGCGCAGCCAGACCAGGCCAAGGGGCACCTTTTGGACGGCGCAGGGAACGGAACGGTCGGGGGCGGAAGGCAACATCAGCGCACATCTCGGAACATGGGATGCAAACCATAACCCAGCAGGGGGAAAGCCGCGAGCCGCCGCGATAAACTCCGCACCATGAACCCTCGCCCTGACGCCTCCAATCTCAGCAACCAGTTTCTCATCGCCATGCCGGGCATGGCAGACGACAACTTTGCCGGAACCGTGGTGTTCATCTGCGAGCATTCGGCGCGCGGCGCGCTGGGGCTGATCATCAACCGCCCGTCGGACATCACGGTGCAGGAACTGTTCGAGCGCGTCGGCCTCGACCAGGCGGGCCCGCATGCGTCCCAGCCGGTGCTGCAGGGCGGGCCGGTGCAGCCCGAGCGCGGCTTCGTGCTGCACGAGGCAACCGGCGCGGTGTATGCCTCCACCCTCGACATTCCGGGCGGTCTGCAGATGACCACCTCCAAGGACGTGCTCGAACACATGGCCTCGGGCGACGGCCCGGCGCGCAGCCTCATCACCCTGGGCTATTCCGGTTGGAACGCCGGGCAGCTCGAAGAGGAATTGGGGCAGAACGGCTGGCTCACCGTCGAAGCCGACCCGATCGTGCTGTTCGACACCCCCATCGAGGCCCGATTCAACGCCGCCATGGCGCTGCTCGGCTTCAGCCCTGCCATGCTGTCGCAAACCGCGGGACATGCCTGACATCACGGTGCTGGGTTTCGACTGGGGCCGCCGCCGCATCGGCACCGCCGTGGGCAACAGCGTGACCCGTACCGCCACGCCGCTTTCCACCTTGCGCGCCGACCGCATCGACCTGAAGTTTGACGCCATCGCCGCGCTGATCCGGCAGTGGCAGCCGCAGCAGCTCGTGGTCGGCCTGCCCTTGCACCCGGACGGCGCCGAGCACGACAATACCGCCCACGCCCGGCGCTTCGCCCGCCAGCTCGAAGGCCGCTTCAGGCTGCCGGTGGCACTGGTGGATGAACGCTACACCTCGGTTGCGGCCGAAGACGCCGGAGCCGACGACGTGGACAGCGCCGCTGCCCAGCTCATCGTCGAACAATACCTGCAGCAACACTAACCATGCCGTCCACGCTCGCCACCCCGCCCGATGCCGAGGCGCTCTACGCCCGGCTGCTCGACCAGGTTCGCCGCGCCGTGGCGGCCCAGCCCGAGCCGCCGCTGCTCATCGGCATCTACTCCGGCGGCGCCTGGCTGGCGCAGCGCCTGCACGCCGATCTGCAACTGGCGCAGCCCTACGGCGTGGTCTCGTCCACCTTTCACCGCGACGACTACGCCACACGCGGTCTGCACCCCAGCGCCAACCGCACCGCGCTACCGGTGCCGATTGCCGAGCGCGCCGTGCTGCTGATCGACGATGTGCTGCACACCGGGCGCACCACCCGCGCGGCGATCAACGAACTGTTCGACTTCGGCCGCCCGGCGCGCATCGACCTGGCGGTGCTGGTCGATCGCGGCGGCCGCGAGCTGCCCATCTGCCCGCAACTCGCCGCCGCCACACTGCAACTGCCCGACGACCAGTCGCTCGCACTGCTGCGCGACGAGGGCGTGCTCGAGGGCATCCGCTTTCGCTTCGACCTCGTGCGCAAATAAACCAAGCTGTTGAACATGCCCCGCGCCCACAACCCCCAGCTCAACAAAAACGGCGAACTGCGTCACCTGCTCACGCCCGAAGGCCTGCCGCGCGACGTGCTCGTGCACATCCTCGACACCGCGCAGGGCTTTGTCAGCTTCGGCAGCCGCGAGGTGAAAAAAGTCCCACTGCTGCGCGGCAAGAGCGTGTTCAACCTGTTCTTCGAGAACAGCACCCGCACCCGCACCACCTTCGAGATCGCGGCGCAGCGGCTCTCGGCCGATGTATTCAACCTCGACATCCAGCGATCGAGCACCTCCAAGGGCGAGTCGCTGCTCGACACCATCGCCAACCTTGAGGCCATGGACGCCGACGTGTTCGTCGTGCGCCATGCCGACAGCGGCGCGCCGTTTCTCATTGCCCGGCACACGCCGCCGCATGTGCATGTGGTCAACGCGGGCGATGGCCGTCATGCCCACCCCACCCAGGGGCTGCTGGACATGTACACCATCCGCCATTTCAAGGGCGACTTCAGCAACCTGACGGTGGCCATCGTCGGCGACATCGTGCATTCGCGCGTGGCGCGTTCGGCCATTCACGCCCTCACCACCCTGGGCGCCGCCGAGGTGCGCGCCGTCGGCCCCAAGACCCTGGCGCCCGACAATTTGCGCGACATGGGCGTGCGCGTGTGCCACGACATGGCCGAGGGCATTCGCGGCGCCGACGTCATCATGATGCTGCGCTTGCAGAACGAGCGCATGTCGGGCGCGCTGCTGCCGTCTGCCCATGAATTCAACATGACCTACGGCCTCACCACCGAGCGCCTGGCGCTGGCCAAGCCCGACGCCATCGTCATGCACCCCGGGCCGATCAATCGCGGCGTCGAGATCGACAGCGCGGTGGCCGACGGCCCGCGCAGCGTCATCCTCGATCAGGTGCGCTTCGGCATCGCGGTGCGCATGGCCGTGCTGTCCATCGTCGCCTCCACCGAAAGCCCAGCATGAGCACCACGCAACTCCTGATCCGCGGCGGCCGCCTCATCGATCCGCTGCGCAGCCTCGATGCCGAAGGCGACATCGCCATTGTCGGCGAGCGCATCGTCGCGGTCGGTGCCGCCCCCGAAGGCTTCGTCCCCGACCAGACGCTCGACGCCCGCGGCCTCATCGTCCTGCCCGGCCTCATCGACCTCTGCGCCCGCCTGGGCGAGCCGGGGTATGAGCACGAGGGCATGCTGGAAACCGAGCTGCGCGCCGCGCTCGCCGGCGGCGTCACCCGCGTGGTCTGCTCGCCCGACACCGACCCCGTGCTCGACGAACCCAGTCTGGTGGAAATGCTGCGCTGGCGCGCCCGGCGCATCAAGAGCGCGCGGGTCTATCCGCTGGGCGCGCTGACCAAAGGGCTCCAGGGCGAGCGCCTGAGCGAAATGGCCGAACTCACCCGCGCGAGCTGCATCGGCTTTTCGCAGGCCGACACTCCAGTAGCCGACACCAAGGTGCTCTTCAGCGCCATGCAATACGCCAGCACCTTTGGCTACAAGGTCTGGCTGCGCGCCAAAGACGCGGCGCTGTCGCGCGGTGGCATTGCTGCCAGCGGCGCGTATGCGCAGCGCCTGGGCCTGGCCGGGGTGCCGGTGATCGCCGAAACGGTGGCGCTGCTCACCCTGTTCGAGCTCATGCGCGCCACCGGCTGCGCGGTGCATGTGAGCAAGCTCGCAAGCAGCGCGGGCGTGGCGCTGGTGCGGCAGGCCAAGGCCGAGGGGCTGCCGATCACCTGCGATGTGTCGATCAACAACCTCATGCTCACCGATCTGGACATCGGCTATTTCGATGCCCGCGCGCGGCTGGACCCGCCGCTGCGCCAAAGCCGAGACCGCGACGCGTTGCGCGCCGCGCTGGCCGACGGCACCATCGACGCCCTGTGCTCCGATCACACCCCGGTCAGCAGCGACGACAAGACCCAGACCTTCGCCGACGCCGCCCCGGGCGCCACCGGACTGGAGCTGCTGCTGCCGGTGGTGCTGCAGTTCGCCGCCGACAGCGGCCTGCCGCTGGTGCAGGCACTGGGCTGTGTGGGCCATCGGGCCGCGCGGGCCGCGGGCCTGACCCCGGCCACGCTGGAGGTCGGCGCGGCAGCCGAGTGCATTCTGGTCGATCCGCAGACGCGCTGGCGGGCCACCCCCGAAGCACTGCGCAGCCAGAGCCGCCTGACGCCCCTGTCAGAGCAAGAACTGCCTGGCCGCGTGCGGCACGCCGTGATCGACGGTCGCGTGGTGTGGAGCGCGCAGCCCATCGCTGTCCCTGCATGAGCACGGCGTCGGAACGCGCTGCCGAAGTGTCCTCCGAGCCACCGGCTCCAGTTCCTGCGACCAGACTCCGCCGTGTCAGCGCGCCGTTGCGCTTCGCCACACGGCTGAGCCGTCTCAGCGCCCATGCGCTGCGCGGTCAGCGCATCATCCGGCAGCACTTTCCCACAATGTCCGCCCCGGAGCAGCGACAACACATCCGCGACTGGTCGGCGCAACTGCTGCGCTTGAGCGGGATTGCGCTGCAGGTCAACGGTACACCCTTGCAGACGCCCTCTCTCGTGGTCGCAAACCATGTCTCCTGGCTCGACATTTTCGCCATCAACGCGGTCCAGCCGGTGCGCTTCGTCTCCAAAGCGGAAGCGGCGCACTGGCCGCTCATCGGCCCGCTGGTGCGCGGTGTCGGCACCCTGTTCATCGAGCGCGAACGCGCGCAGGACGTGGTGCGCGTCATCCATCAAATGGCGCAATGCCTGCAGCAGGGCGACCATGTCGGCGTGTTCCCGGAGGGCACCACCGGGTATGGACACGCGCTGCTGCCGTTCCACGCCAACCTGTTCCAGGCCGCCTGTATCAAAGAGCATCCTGTCCCCGTCCAGCCCGTGCTGTTGTTCTACGCCGACCAGCGCAGCGGCCGCTTCAGCCGCGCCGCCTCGTATGTGGGCGAGGAAACCATGGTCGGCAGCCTGTGGCGCATGAGCGCCGCCCCACGCCTGTGCATTGAGGTGAACTACCTCCCCCCCATCCAGGCCAACACCCGCCGCGCCCTCACCCAGCAAACTCGCGACGCCCTCGCGGAACACCTGCACCAGCGCCTGCGCGACAGCCGCTGACCCCACCCCGAGCCTCTACAATCGGTCGGCTCCACTCGCCGTAGTTCAATGGATAGAACGGCTGCCTCCTAAGCGGCAAATACAGGTTCGATTCCTGTCGGCGGGACCACGGGCTGGGCTGTGCGGGGTACGCCGTGTCGCGTTCCAGCCCCCCGGGCTGCAAGGCCCTGGGTTCCGCCCTTCAGCGGCCGCGCCGCGCTGGCGCGGCGGGCAACAAGCTGGTGAGCCGCTGATACAGACCGAACAGAAACGCCACGCGCGGCGCATCGGCGCGGTCGCCCTTGTAGCCATAGGCGGCGTCCACGGCGCGGTCGTTGGCTTGGTGCGCGCGGCGCAGTTCGGCGGGCATGGTCAGCGGGTCGTAGAGGTCGGCCAGGGTCGAAGCTGGATACAAGGCACGCGCAGCAAGGATCGCCTGCCCAGCGGCCTCGATGGCGGCCCGCTGCGCCTCGGTGGGATCGGGCCAGGGGTAGTTGTTGTAGACAATGCTGGCGGAGTAGCGATAGCGGCTTTCGAGCCTGCCGCCTACGGCGCGCAGCCAGGCATTGTGTAGCGTGCTGTTGAGGATGGCGAAGTGGTAGGGCGTGGCGTCGGGGATGGTGAGCACCAAATTGCTGGCGATGACTTCGGGCGGCATAAAACCGATCGGCACGAACTCGCGGCGCTCTGAGGAGACGCTGGGGACGAGGAGATAAGGCGTGCTGGGCTGTCGATCTTCCTGAAAGAGATAGGGAGTCGCAGCGCTTTCCTGCGTAGGCAGCTTGGAGCTTTTTAGTCGCATTGCCTTGACCGACTGCACCCGCCGATAGACCTCGGGCATGGCGCGTAACTCCGCCGGGGAAATTCCAACCATCCACAGACAGTAGCGCGGCAGGTTGTTAATGAATTCGTCTGCGCCAAGAAAGGGGCGAATCCACTCCGCGGCCTGCGGCTCGCTCGACAGTAGGGCGTCGCGCTCGGCGGTCGAGAGCAGCAGGTGCCCGCCGTCTGTCGGTTTGCTGCCGTAAACCATCTCTGGCACGGTCTGAATCGGCGTCCGGCGACTGGTGATGATCGCATCGGGCGCATCGACCAGGTAAGGATTGATACGCTTGGCCGCGATGCGCTGGCCCTCGCCCTTGAGGTTTTCGCCATAGTCGAACAGGGTGCAGTGCGCGGGCTCGCGCAGGCCGAAGCCGATGATGACGCAATGCACCGCGGCAATGCCCTTGCCTTCGTTGCTCCATTGAAAGGTGCGGTGGGCGAAGCGAATCTTCACCCCGGCCTGCAACAGCGTGGGCCACAGCGCAGCTACCTGCTCGCCCTGGGTGATGGAGTTGGTGGAGACGAAGGCCACGTCGATGGCCGGGTTGTGCCGGATGTAGTCGGCGGCTTTCATGTACCAGGCGGCCACGAAATCGAGCACGCCAGCGCCCTTGACCTTGGCGAACACCCGCGCCATGTCGGCCTTCTGTTCGGCGCTCTGGTTGCTCTTGCCGACGAACGGCGGATTGCCCAGCACATAGCTGCACTGCTGGGGCGGCAGCACGCTGGCCCAGTCGGTGCGCAGGGCGTTGGCGTGGTGAATGTGCGGGCTGTCCACCAGGGGCACGGTGGGCCGGGTGGTGCCAAAGCGCTCGGCGGTTTCGAGGTTCATCTGGTGGTCGGTGATCCACAGCGCCACGCGGGCGATGTGCGCGGCGGATTCGTCGATCTCGATGCCGTAGAACTGACTCACCCGCAGGCACGACAGGGTGGAGACGTCGAGCAGGCCGCGGGTCTGCCCGCCTTTGCTGAACAGGCGTTCGATGACTTCGTTTTCCAGGCGGCGTAATTCGCGGTAGGCGATGACCAGAAAGTTGCCGCAACCGCAGGCGGGGTCGAAAAAGGTCAGCGTGGGCAGTTTGTCGTAGAGCGCCTGCAGGCGGGGCTTGCTGTGTGCGGCGGCGGCGAGTTCGTCGCGCAGCGCGTCCATGCACAGGGGATTGAGCACGCGCAGGATGTTGCGCTCGCTGGTGTAGTGCGCGCCGAGTTCGCGGCGGCTGGCCTGGCGGCGTTCATTCGGCGAGTGCGCTTCGAGCACGCCCTGGAACATGGCGCCAAAGATGGCCGGTGAAATGCCGCTCCAGTCCAGGTCGATACAGCCCATGAGCAGGCCGCGCAGCTCGGCGCTGAAGGCCGGGATACGGGTGTGCTCGGCAAACAGGCTGCCGTTGACATAAGCGAAGGCGCGCAGACTGTCGTCGAGGGTGGACTGGCGCTCGGCCTCGGGGGTGTTGAGCACCTCGAACAACTGCGACAGCGTGGGCCCGAGGTCTTTGCCGTCGGCGCGGGTGCGCGCGACCAGGCGGCGGAATATGCCGTTGTCGCCGAAGATGCCGGTGTCGTCGGCAAACAGGCAGAACAGCAGGCGGGTGAGAAAGACTTCGAGATCGCGCCCTTTGAAGCCCACGTCCAGCAGCCCCTCATGCAGCTTGCTGATGGCATAGGCGGCGTTGCGGTTGATGGGCGATTCTTCGACGATCTCGGGGGCGTCGTCTTCGAGCAGGAAGTTGAACCAAGCGGCTTTGGCGGGCAGGGTCTTGAGCGTGGTTTCCCAGTGTTTGCCTTCGCGCAGGTCGTAGAGGCGGATGCGGGCGAAGTCGGAGGTGATGATGTAGCGCGGGCGCTCGGCTTCGGGCAGGGCCAGGGCGTAGTCGGCGGCCTGGTCGAAGGCTTTGTCCAGGTCTTTGCCCCGGCTCTTGTGCTCGACAATGAGTTTGCCGGGAATGAAGCTGTCGATGAAACCGCGCGCGCCGCCCAGCTTGTCCACGGCTTTCTCGAACAGGGTGGCCGATTCGGGGCGGATACCGAAGCACTCGTAGAACCGCGCCCAGAACAGCTTGGCGTCGGCGGCCTCGCGGTGGGCCGTGGCCCACTCCTTGGCGAAGGCGGCGAGGCGGCGGCGGATGTCGAGGGCGGCAGGGGCGGGCATACGCTTGCGCCCGGGTCAGCGCGCCTGGGGCGCGATCGCGGGGGTGTCGAGGCGCACATCGCCGCATTGGGCGCGGTGGCGCAGGGCGTGGTCGATGAGCACGATAGCCACCAGCGCCTCGGCAATCGGCGCGGCGCGGATGCCCACGCAGGGGTCGTGTCGGCCATGCGTCTCCACCGTGGTGGGGGCGCCCTGCATGTCCACCGACTGGCGCGGCAGGCGGATGCTGGAGGTGGGTTTGATGGCAACGTGCGCCACGACGTCCTGCCCGGTGCTGATGCCGCCGAGCACGCCCCCGGCGTTGTTGCTGGCAAAGCCCTGCGGGGTGAGTTCGTCGCCGTGCTGCGAGCCTTTTTGCGACACGCTGGCAAAGCCCGCGCCGATCTCCACGCCCTTGACCGCGTTCAGACCCATCAGCGCATGGGCGATGTCGGCGTCGAGCTTGTCGTACAGGGGCTCGCCCCAGCCTGCGGGCACACCGCTGGCCGCCACCATGAGGCGCGCGCCGACCGAGTCGCCCGATTTGCGCAGCGCGTCCATATACGCCTCGAGCGCGGGCACGATGTCGGCGTTGGGCGCGAAAAAGGGGTTCTGGTGCACCACGTCCCAGGTCTGGAAGGGGATGGGCACTTCGCCGAGCTGGGTCATGCAGGCGCGCACGGCCACGCCGTACTGCGCGGCCAGCCACTTCTTGGCCACGGCGCCGGCGGCGACGATGGGCGCGGTCAGCCGCGCGGAGGAGCGGCCGCCGCCGCGCGGATCGCGCAGGCCGTATTTGCGCCAGTAGGTGTAGTCGGCGTGTCCGGGGCGGAAGGTGTCGAGCAGGTTGCCGTAGTCTTTGCTGCGCTGGTCGGTGTTGCGGATGAGCAGGGCGATGGGCGTGCCGGTGGTCTTGCCCTCGAACACGCCGGAGAGGATTTCCACCTGATCGGCTTCCTGCCGCTGGGTGACATGGCGGCTGGTGCCGGGGCGGCGGCGGTCGAGATCGGGCTGGATGTCGGCCTCGGAGAGCGCCATGCCGGGCGGGCAGCCGTCGATAACGCAGCCGATGGCCGGGCCGTGCGATTCGCCAAAGGTGGTGACTGCAAACAGCAAGCCGAGGGTGTTGCCGGACATGGGAAATGGGCTTTCAAAGTGAGGAGGAGGGCGCGGCGCGCGCGGCCTGGGCGGCGAGCGCGTGCAGCAGTTTGTCGTGCACACCGCCGAAGCTGCCGTTGCTCATCACCAGCACGCGGTCGCCGGGCTGCGCCGCGTTGACCACGGCGGCCACCAGGGCATTGAGATCGTCGAAGGTGCGCGCCTTGGCGCCCAGCGGTTGCAGCGCCTCGGCCAGATTCCAGCCCAGGCCACCGGCATAGCCGAAGCTCAGATCGGCGCCGGCCAGGGCACTGGGCAGCAGCGCCTTCATGGCGCCGAGTTTCATGGTGTTGGAGCGCGGCTCGAACACCGCGAGGATGCGGCCCGGGCCGGATGGGGTCTGCGCGCCTGCCTGCATTTGCTGGCGCAACCCGGCCAGTGTGGTGGCGATGGCCGTGGGGTGATGCGCGAAGTCGTCAATCACCTGCACGCCGCCCGCCGTGCCGCGCAGTTCCATGCGGCGCTTCACGCCCTGAAAGCTGCACAGCGCGGCGCAGGCTTCATCGGCAAACACCCCGGCGTGCTGCGCGGCGGCAATGGCCGCCAGCGCGTTGCTGCGGTTGTGCAAGCCGCTCAGCGCCCAGCGCACCTCGCCCATGCGCTGACCGCGCAGCCGCACCTCGAACTGCTGCTCGCCGCCCTGCGCGCTCCAGCCCTGCCCGGCTTCGTCGAAACGCACGACCTCGCTCCAGCAGCCGCGCGCGAGCACCCGTGAGAGGGCTTCGGACTGCGCATTGACCACGAGCTGGCCGCTGCGCGGCACGGTGCGCACCAGGTGGTGGAACTGGGTTTCGATCGCGGCCAGATCGGGGAAGATGTCGGCGTGGTCGAACTCCAGGTTGTTGAGCACCGCGGTGCGCGGGCGGTAGTGCACGAATTTGGAGCGTTTATCGAAAAAGGCGGTGTCGTATTCGTCGGCCTCGATGACAAAAAAGTCCGACCCCAGGCGGGCCGAGGTGCCAAAACCCAGCGGCACGCCGCCGATCAGAAAGCCGGGGTTGAGCCCCGCCTCATCGAGAATATGCGCCAGCATGGACGTGGTCGTGGTCTTGCCGTGCGTGCCGGCGACGGCGAGGGTCCAGCGGTCGTGCAGCACATGCTCGGCCAGCCACTGCGGCCCGCTGGTGTAGGGCTGCCCGGCGTCGAGAATCGCCTCCATCAAAGGATTGCCGCGCGACACCACATTGCCGATGACCCATAGATCGGGTTTGAGCGCGAGTTGATCGGCGCCATACCCTTCGATCAGGTCGATGCCCAGTTGCTGCAGTTGGGTGCTCATGGGCGGATAGACCTGCGCGTCGCAGCCGGTCACGCGGTGCCCGGATGCTTTGGCCAGCGCCGCCAGCCCGCCCATGAAGGTGCCACAGATGCCCAGAATATGGATATGCATGGGAAGATTCTAGGAGCCAGCGCCACGCGGCTCTCGAAACCGCGTGTGCAGGGGACGTTCGATGGGACGTTTGAAGTGACAATAGGCGCTTCGTCCTCTTTCGTCCCCCGCATGTCCACCCAAGCGCAGCGCGCCAGCGCCCTCACCGTGTATCTCGCCTCCGCCAGCCCGCGGCGGCAGGCGCTGCTGCGGCAGGTCGGCGTGAGCTTCAGGCTGCTGGCGCCCGGGCCCGACGAGGACAGCGAGGCGCTGGAAGCCGCGCTGCCCGGCGAAGCCGCCGCCGACTATGTGCAGCGGGTCACGCGCCGCAAGCTCGACGCCGCCGTCTGGCGTCTGGCGCGCTGCCATCCCGGACAACCGCCCGACTCGGCTTTGCTGCTGTGCGCCGATACCACCGTGACGCTGGACGGCGCGATCTACGGCAAACCGCAGGACGCCGCGCATGCCGCGCACATGCTGCGCGCCCTCTCGGGCAAGACGCATCAGGTGCTCACCGCGGTCGCCGTGCAGCGCGGCGCGGCGAGGCACGAGGCGCTGCAAACCTCGCAGGTCCGCTTCGCTGCCCTGAGCGATCAGGACATCGCCGCCTACATCGCCAGCGGCGAACCCTTCGGCAAGGCGGGCGGCTATGCCCTGCAGGGGCGCGGCGCGGCCTTTGTCGAACACCTCAGCGGCAGCGCCAGTGGCATCATCGGCCTGCCGCTGTTCGAGACCCTGCGGCTGTTGCGCGCCGCGGGCTGGCAAGACGGCACGCAAGAATCATCACAACAAGAGACATCGCGCCCATGAACCCCACACCCGAAGACATTCTCATCAACCTCACCCCGCAGGAAACCCGGGTCGCCCTGGTCGCCCATGCCGCCGTGCAGGAGCTGCACATCGAGCGCAGCCTGGAGCGCGGGCTGGTGGGCAATCTCTATGTGGGCAAGGTGGTTCGGGTGCTGCCGGGCATGCAGTCGGCCTTCATCGACATCGGCCTGGAGCGCACCGCCTTCCTGCACGTGGCTGATCTGTGGCAGCGTCAGGCCATTCCGGTGCCGGGCGAAGCGGGCGGCGACACCCCGGCCGCGCCTGCGCTGCAACCCATCGAGAAGTTGATCTACGAGGGCCAGACGCTCATGGTGCAGGTGCTCAAGGACCCGATCAACACCAAGGGCGCGCGCCTGACCACCCAGATCAGCCTGGCCGGGCGCATGCTGGTGCATCTGCCGCAAGACGACCACATCGGCATTTCGCAGAAGATCGACGGCGTCGAGCAACGCGCCGCCTTACGCGAGCGCATGGTGGCCATTCTGGCTGCGCAGGCGCAGGGCTCGCCCGAAGGCGCTGGGTTGTCGCAGGGCTTCATCGTGCGCACCAACGCCGAAGACGCCACCGACGCCGAACTGGCCGAGGATGTCGCCTACCTGCGCAAGACCTGGGGCGCCATTCAGCAGCGCGCGCACCACGCCAGCCCCCCAGCCCTGATCTACCAGGAACTCAGCCTGGCACAGAGGGTGCTACGCGATCTGGTGAGCGATGCCACGCGCAGCGTGCAGATCGATTCGCGCGAAAACTTCGACAAGCTCCTGGCCTTCGCCAAGGATTACATGCCGCGGGTCTGCGACCGGCTGCAGCTCTACCGCGGCGAGCGCCCGCTGTTCGAAACCGCAAACGTGGACGAAGAGATCGAGCGCGCGCTGGGGCGGCGGGTCGATCTCAAGTCGGGCGGCTACCTGATCATCGACCAGACCGAGGCTATGACCACCATCGATGTGAACACCGGCGGTTTCGTGGGCGCGCGCAACTTCGACGACACGATCTACCGCACCAATCTGGAAGCCACCCAGGCCATCGCCCGCCAACTGCGGCTGCGCAATCTGGGCGGCATCATCATCATCGACTTCATTGACATGCACAACCCGCAGCACCGCGCCGCCGTGCTCGACGAACTGCGTAAATCGCTCGCCCGCGACAAGGTGAAAGTCACGGTCAGCGGCTTTTCGCAGCTCGGGCTGGTGGAACTCACCCGCAAGCGCACCCGCGACTCGCTGGCGCACATGCTGCTCGAGCCCTGCCCCACCTGCGGCGGCCTCGGGCAGGTGAAGACGGCGCGCACCGTGGCCTACGAAATCCTGCGCGAAATCCTGCGCGAGGCCAAGCAGTTCAATCCGCGCGAGTTCCGCATCGTCGCCGCCGCCGACGTGATCGACCTGTTTCTCGAAGAGGAAAGCCAGCATCTGGCCAGCCTGTCGGATTTCATCGGCAAACCCGTGTCGCTTCAGGTCGAACCGGCGTTCTCGCAGCAGCAGTACGACATCGTGCTGACCTGAGCAGCCCAGACAGATGGCCGCCGGGCTGCACTCGCATCCCGAGCGGGCGTCATAGAATTGATGTGCGCTTGGCCGGATCCTACGGCCGCCATTTCAACGCTTCCGCAGAGACTCTACCCTTGTAAGCCCGATCGTTTTGCCGCGCGTTTTGCCTGACAGGCCCCCAGCCTTGGGCCGCGGCATCATCCTGCGCCTTGCCCTCAGCGCCCTACCCCGCCTCACCCGATTCGCGGCTTGCTGGCGGACCCCCCTCTGTACAAGAGGCCCGATTCGCGTACGAGGCCGCCTTCACAGCCATGAGATTTTCGCCATCCCCGCCCGGCGAGGATGGCCTTCATTCGGACCCCTCACGATGTCATCGATTCGTCAAGACTGGTTTTCCAATATTCGCAATGATCTGCTCTCGGGCGTCGTCGTCGCCCTGGCGCTCATTCCCGAGGCGCTCGCCTTTTCCATCATCGCCGGAGTCGACCCCAGGGTTGGCCTGTACGCCGCCTTCAGCATGGCCACGGTCATCGCCTTCACGGGCGGGCGCCCGGGCATGATTTCGGCTGCCACGGGCGCGATGGCCTTGTTGATGGTCACCCTGGTCAAGGACCACGGCCTGCAATATCTGTTTGCCGCCACCGTGCTCACCGGCCTGTTGCAGATCCTGATGGGCTGGCTGGGCTTTGCCAAACTCATGCGCTTTGTCTCGCGCTCGGTGATCACCGGCTTTGCCAATGCATTGGCGATTGTGATTTTTCTCGCGCAGTTGCCCGAGCTCACGCATGTGCCCTGGACGGTGTACACCCTGACGGCCGGTGGTCTGGCCATCATCTACCTGTTCCCCTACGTGACCAAGGCCGTCCCCTCGCCTCTGGTCGCCATCGTGGTGTTGACGGCACTCACCGTTGCGCTCGGCCTGCATGTGCCCACGGTGGGCGACAAGGGGCAACTGCCCGACAGTCTGCCGGTCTTTCTGCTGCCCGATGTGCCGCTGAATCTGCACACTTTGCAGATCATTTTCCCCGTCTCGCTGGCCATGGCCGTGGTGGGTCTGCTGGAATCGATGATGACGGCCACGCTCATCGACGATTTCACCGACACGCCCAGCAACAAGCGGCGCGAATGTATGGGCCAGGGGGTGGCCAATATCGTGACCGGCTGCATCGGCGGCATGGCCGGCTGCGCGATGATCGGCCAGTCGGTGATCAACGTGAAGTCGGGCGGGCGCGGGCGCCTGTCCACGCTGACGGCGGGCGTCGTGCTGCTGATCTTGGTGGTGTTTCTGGGGCCTTGGGTGGCGCAGATCCCGATGGCCGCGCTGGTGGCCGTGATGATCATGGTGTCCATCGGCACGTTCAACTGGAACTCGTTCCGCCATCTGCGCGAACATCCCAAGAGTTCGAGCGCGGTCATGCTGGCCACCGTGGCCGTGGTGGTGGCCACCGACAACCTGGCGCTGGGCGTGCTCACCGGGGTGTTGCTGTCGGGCTTCTTCTTCGCCCATAAGGTCGGCCAGATCCTGCGGGTCAGGTCCATGACCGAGGATGAAGGGCGGGTACGCGTTTACACCGTGACGGGCCAAGTTTTTTTCGCCTCCGCCGAACGGTTCATCGCCGCGTTCGACTTCAAGGAGGTCATCGACAAGGTGCGCATCGATGTGAGCCGGGCGCATTTCTGGGATATCACCGCAGTCAGCGCGCTGGACAAAGTGATTCTCAAATTCCGCCGCGAGGCCACAGAGGTCGAGGTGATCGGCCTGAATGAAGCCAGCGCAACGATGGTGGACAAATTCGCCGTGCACGACAAGGACGGCGCCGAAGACCTGTTGACGAGCCATTGAGGAGCGCGCCATGAAACCCGAAAACAAAGTGCTGGCCTGCGTCGATCAATCCCGTTTCGCTGATTTCGTCGCCGATTACGCCGTATGGGCCGCAAGCCGCATGGACGCACCGCTGGAGTTTTTGCACGTCATCGACCGCCATCCGGAAGTCGGTACCAGCCAGGATCACAGTGGTGCCATCGGCATCGACACCCAGGAACACCTGCTAGAGCAGATCGCCGAGGAGGAGCGTGCCCGCATCCGGGCAGAACGCGAACAGGGCCGGGCGTTTCTCAACCGCCTGCGCGAACGCGCGCTGGCCGCAGGGGCCGAGGCGGTGGACATGCGCCAGCGCCATGGTGAGCTGGTCGCCACTTTGGTGGAACAAGAGCAGGATGTGCGGCTGATCGTGCTGGGGCGGCGCGGTGCTTCGGCCGAAACCTCTGGCCGCGACATCGGCCGCCATGTGGAACAAACGGTGCGCGCGCTGCACAAGCCCATTCTGGCTGTGACCGATGTCTTCAAGCCCCCCAGCGCGTGCTGCTGGCCTTTGACGGCTCGGGCGTGACGCGCCGGGGCGTGGGTCTGGTGGCCGACAGCCCGCTGTTCTCGGGCCTGCAGGTGCATCTGCTGATGTCCGGCAAGGCCAGCGCGGATGCGGAAAAAAAACTGCAGGAGGCGCGCGCCACGCTGCAATCGCGCGGGCGCGATGTGGTGGCCGCCTATCTGCCGGGAGACGCCGAGGCCGTGATTGCGCAGAACGTGCGCGAGCACAGTATCGACCTGCTCATCATGGGCGCGTATTCGCATTCTCCCCTGCGCGCCCTGCTATTGGGCAGCAAAACGAACGATCTGCTGCGCTCATCCACCATTCCTACCTTGCTGCTGCGTTGAGCGCGGGCCGCCCAACAGAGGGCATAACCTCCTGTCGGATCGGCTTTGGAGCGATGTCATTCGACAGACCACCAGGATGGGCAAACGGCGTGCCGTAGCACGCCGTCGTCCTTGCCGTTTCGCGCTTGCCGACTTACTTCGGGCAAGTCGCCGTGGTGCTGGGCACCTTGCCCACCAGCAGCAGGAAGGCGCTGAACGGATCCATCGCGCGCATGGCCACCATCTTCGGGCCCTGGAACTGCAGGCGGCCGAACATCATGGCCTTCATCGGGCCGTAGTCGCCGCGGCCCATTTCCTCCCACTGCTTGGTGTTGGCATGCATGAGGAAGTCGACATCGAAGTTGGGCTTGAGGGTGGGCGCGCCGCCGGAGACGCACATGGCCTTGTCGTTCTGCAGTTGCAGCTTGAGTTCAACCGCCGTGTCCTTGCCACAGTCGGTGCGGTACATCTCCACCAGCTTGTAGCCGCGGCCCTTGTCGTCGTGCATGAACTCGCCCTTGAGGCCGTTGGTCAGCTCGGGGGTATTGTTCCATGCGGTGCAGGCCTCGCTGGCCCATTGGGGCGACATGAGCACCGGCGCGTCGGCCCAGGCGTTGGCGGCCGCCGACGAGAGGGCCAGACCCGCAGCCAGCCCGAGGGCTTGCAGGCTGCGACGGGGGTTGAACAGGGTTGTCATAGGGTGTTGTCTCCAAGTATGAGTTGAAACGCTCGCGCAGGTGTGGTGAGCAAGCCTGGCCATGGCGCGGCGGCACGGCGAAAGGCGGATTGGGATTAGTGTGACAGCAGCTCCTGGGCACGTTGGGCAAAGGCGCTGGCCTGCTTTTCGTCGATGAACAGGCGGATGAAATTGACACAGGCCCCAATGGCGGCGGCGCGGCCTTCGGGCGTATCGGGGTGCTGCTCGATTTTTTGCACCAGCCGGGGAGCCTGAGCCCCAAACTGTTCTTCGACCAGGGCGATGAGCAGGGCGTGCGGGCTGGCCGCGGCCGCACCAGCGCTTGCAATCGCGCCCGGGGGCGGGCTGGAGATCGGCCCGGCGGGGTCGTCGGCACGGCGAACGAGATAACCGTCCGCCACCAGGCCGCCGAGCACCTGCATGCAGCGCTGGGGATCGGTGCCCGCCTTGAGCAGTTCGGACACGGGACGATGACCATCGGCCAGGATCAGCAGGTTGCGTTGACCGGGCATCAGATGATGCGCGCGGGTCGCCAGCTCGTCACGGCCTTTCGGGGTTTTTTCCAGGATCCAGTCCAGGAGCAATTCTGCTGACATCCACATCGGACACGGCGTGAGGCGCCGCGCCTGCCTCCTTGATATTTTGGGTCGCGCTCCAAAGCGCACGGTAGTGGCAGGAGTATGCCGCCTCCTGGCTCGCTTGGCACCGGGATCAACCCGCAGAAAAAAGGCCCGCACAAGGCGGGCCTGGTTCAAGCGCGGCAGTGAGATTCAGACTTTGGCCGTCTGCGGCAGACCGGTGAGGTAGCCGACCGAAGCCCCGTAGCTGCCTTTGTAGTTTTGCGCGATCAGCGGGTCGAGCGTGGCCTTGACCTTGTCATGCAGCGGGCTCTCCCAGTCGGCGGGATGCTGGAAGTTGCTCATGATGTAGGTCCAGCCGTTGACATCATCCACCCCTTGCAGCCCGGTGGACTCGGCGCCCGCAGGGGTGCTCAAAATCCGCGAGAGCTGCTTGGTATCGACGTTGTACGCCCACAGGAAGTTGTTGACGTGCATGCCACTGTCTTCGCCGATGAACAGGGTGCGCAGTTTTTCCGAGAACTTGAGGTTGTCCGGGTTGGCGATTTTGTCGGCGTTGGCCAGATTGCCCAGCGCGTCCGGGGTGGCGAGGTCTTCGCCGATGAGCGCGACGGGCGCGGCCATGTCCACCGGCACCCAGTCGCTGTTGATGGAGGCGCCCGAGGCGTCGGTCTGACCGCCTTTGAGATTGAGCGCGTAGGTCGCGCCGGCCTTGGGGCCCTGGACCTTGAAGCCGGGGATGGAGCCGTCGGTCATCGAGGCCTGAATGTAGCTCATGGCCACATAGGCCACCTTGTCCTTGGCACTGACCGTGGTGCCTTCCCACTTGGTGAAGGCCAGCGTGCCGCCGACCAAGGCGGCGTAGCGGTGGGTTTCGAGGAAAGCCGCGGCCTTTTCCATCCCGGGCTTGAGGCGCACCCAGTTGTCCTTGCCGCTGTAGCGGATTTTGGTGTAGCTGGCGTCCTGTGGATCGGTGGTGGTCAGGTCCATGATGTCGCTGGGCTTGAGGGTCTTGGCCAATTGCTCGATCTCGGCGCTGGTGGCGCTGCCCAGTTTGATCCACTTGAGGGTGAAACTGCCGGGGCCGGTGCCCGAGGTCTGCGTGGCCTTGGCCACGTAGAGCGTGCCGCTGGACAGATCGGCGGGGCGATCGGCGATGAACATGAAGGCGCCGGCGTTGGTGGCGTCATCGCCCATCAGCACGGTGCGCTGATCCGGGCAGACGTGCACCAGTTCGTGCGAAATGCGGCCCAGGCAGAAATGCTTGACCAAGGTGCCGGTGCCGTCGGGGTTGACCTTGACTTCGGGCAGATGGCCGTAGAGATAAGGGTTGGCCTTGGCCGGATCGCTTGCCGCAGCGGTGTCGCCGTAAAGGTTGTTGATGAATGCGGTAAAGCGCGTGTCCTTGCCTGCGACTGCGGCGAAGGCGTCCGGCTCGTATTCCTCGCTGCTCAGGTGGGTGTTCCAGGGCGACAGGCTGGCGCCGCAGGTGATCCACAGGCCGTAAGCCGGCTTGGTCGGCACGTTGAAGTACCTGACCAGGCTCAGCTTGCCGGTGGCGGGGTCTTGATCGAGGCTGAGCACGGCAATCGGCGAGGGCAGCCTGCCATATTGGCTGCTCTTGCCCAGGTCTCTGGTGGTGTATTCGTACTGCACCACGGCGAAGACCGGATTGCCCTTGACGCCGAGCCTGGTCTTGTCCGCACCGGAGATGGGCTGCAGCAGACTCATGCCATCCGGGCAGTCGGAGAAAAACTGCCGCTCCTGCCCCGCGACCGACTTGTCCATGATGGGGTTGCCGTTGATGTCGAAATACCCCCCGGCCAGAATGGTGCCCCCCTGCAGACTGGGCACCCAATCGCCGGTCATGAACAGTTGCTGATACCCCAATTGATAGGCTTGTTTGCTGCCGTCGCTGTAGCTGACTTGCAGCGCCGAGGCCACCGACGTGGTGGCCATGGCCCCGGCATGGCTCAGATTGGGCGCGGCCATGCCGGTGACGCCGCTGCCGTGGGCGTGGCGGTGGCCGCGACAGCCGAGGTGCCGCCCCCGCCGCAGGCGGTGAGCAGAGCCGAGGCGCCGAAGCCCGCGCTCAGGGGCAGCAAAGGCGCACCACCGAAGATTTTCAGGGCCTGGCGACGCGAAGGATTGACAAGAGACTGGGACATGAGAAACTCCATCGGAAAAAGACTGCGCCTACACGCAGTGACCAAAGACACGTCAAGTTACAACTCGAATGTGACAGGACGTTGATTCGGGCGTGCGCCGAGGCCGCGGCCCGTTCTCGCCAGGTCGGCATCCGCGCCTGGCGGAGTTGCGCGGCATGCGAAGATGTCACCTTCATTCGCTCCACGCCGCACCATGTCGTCTGAACGTCCCGTTTGTCCCGATACGCCGCAGGCCGGGCGGCGTTTGAGCCTGCATGCTGCCGCAGCCCTCGCGCTGGGCGCCGCCCTGCCCCGCAGCGCTCGTGCGCAGGCCGCTGCCGGGCCGGGCAGCAGCCCACAGCCCGCGGTCTCGGCATCGGCAGGGCCGGCCCCGAACGACTGGCCCGCGCAATCTTTACAGACGTTGACCGAGCGCATCGTGCAGCGCAATGGTTTGTCGTCGGTCTGGGTGGAGGGTCTGATCGGGCAAGCGCAATACATCCCGACGGTGGCGCGCCTCATCCTCCCCGGCCCGCCGGGCAAAAAGAACTGGAAGGTCTATCGCAGCCGCTTTCTCGACAGCCTGCGTATCAATGCGGGCAGCGACTTCCTGCAGGAATTCGGCGTGTGGTTCCAGCGGGCGCAGGAACGCTACGGTGTGCCACCACACATCGTCGCGGGCATCCTCGGGGTGGAGACGATCTATGGCCGCAATATGGGCAACTTCCGCGTGGTCGATGCGCTCTCGACCCTGGCGCTGCGCTTTCCGGCGCAGGCGCCCCGCGACCGCAGCGCCTATTTCGGCGTGCAGCTTGGCGACTTTTTTCAGTGGTGCGCGCAGGACGGGCGCGACCCGCTGCAGGTGCGTGGCTCGTATGCCGGGGCCATCGGCATGCCGCAGTTCATGCCCGAGAGCATTCTGAAATACGCGGTGGATTTCGATCAGGGCGGCGGCATCGATTTGATCAACGACCCGGCGGACGCCATCGGCTCGGTGGCCAGTTACCTTGCAGCCAAGGGCTGGGTGCGCGGGCAACCCGCGCACTTTGCGCTGCAGATCCCGCGCGACCTGCCGCAGACCACGCTCGATGCCCTGCTCGCCCCAGACATCACTCCGACATTCACCGCCGATCAACTGGTCGGCATGGGCCTGCCGCTACTGCCGCTGGCCCGCGCTTACGCAGGCAAGCTGGCCGTGGTGCAACTCCCGAATGCGGGCGCAGCGCCCGACTATGTGCTGGGCACCGACAACTTTTATGTCATCACCCGCTACAACCAGTCGGCCTTCTACGCGCTGGCGGTGATCGAACTGGGCGAGGTGGTCAGCGCGGCAGCAGGTGCCTCCACGGCTCAGTTCTGAGGCCTGGCGCTGAGCTGGCGGATGCCGTCCAGCACGATGGTGCTGAGTTCGGCCACGTCCTGTCCCAGTTGGCGCGCTCTAGCCAGATCGCCCACGTCCAGCGCGGCCTTGGCTTGCCGGGCGAGTTCGTGGATTTCGGCGTGCTGCTCCAGCAGCAGTGCATAGCGCGGGTCGCGGCCGTAATACAGCCGCCCCTGCCCGTTGAGCCAGAGCCCGAGGTGACACTGGTTTTCCGCCGCCACGTCGAGCACATGGTCGGGAAACGGCACTTCGCCACGCAGCGCCAGTTGCAGGCGTTCCACCCGGCGCTGCTGCGCGACCTCGACCTCGTGCGGGAATTCGGCGGCGCGCAAGTTGGCGGCGGGCCGCACCCAGGTCTGCACCCAGGTGGCCACGGCCTCGGCGGGCAAAGGCCGGGCGATGGCGTAGCCCTGCGCCAGGGTGCAGTTCATGGCCGAGAGTACCGAGAGATGCTCCAGCGTCTCGGCGCCTTCGCCGATGACTTCCAGCCCGAGCAGATTGGCGGCGGTGACCACGGCGGAGACGATGGCGAAATCCTTGGGGTCGTTGACCATGTCGCGCACGAAGGACTGGTCGATCTTGATGGACTGCGCGGGCAATTGCTGCAGATAGGTGAGTGAGGCCGCGCCGGTGCCGAAATCGTCGAGCGCCACGCTCACGCCCAGGTCCTGACAGGCCTGCAGCACCTGCCGCGCCTGCTCCAGATTGCGCAACGGCGCGGACTCGGTGACTTCCAGCATCAGCCCACTGGCGGGAAAGCCGGGATGGTTGCGCAGCGCCTGTTTCAGATCGTCCAGGAATTCGGGCGCCAGCAGGTGCTCGGCGCTGATGTTGACCGCAATATGCAGTTCAAGCCCTTCGGCTTGCCACTGCGCGCCCTGGGTCAGCGCCTGATCGAGCACGAAGCGGCCAATGGCGCGCGCCAGTCGTCCGTGATCGAGCGCACCAGAAAACTGGGCGGCTTCCATCTGCTCGCCGCGCTCAGTGCGCAGGCGCAACAGGGCTTCGACCCCCACCACGGCAGGCCGTGAAGGGTCGCCGCCAATCGAAACAATAGGCTGGTAGCTGAGCGAAAGCCGCCCCTGCTGCAAAGCCGCCTCCACGCTTTCGAGCAGGTTTTTCTGCTTTTGCGCGGCCAATTCGAAATCGGGCTTGAAGCGCAGGGAACGGTCGCGTCCGGCAGACTTGGCGGCGTACAGCGCCAGATCGGCCCGGCGCAGCAGGGTTTCGGCGTCGCTGCCGTCTTGCGGATACAGGGCGCAGCCCACGCTGACCGAAATCGACGCCTGCCGCCCCACGCCCAGATCGAAAGGCTGGCGCAGGGCCGTGAGAATGCGCTGGGCCGCAGCGTCTGCAGCAGCCTCGCCGCCAAAGGCATCCGTCAGCAGCACGGCGAATTCGTCCCCACCCATGCGCGCCATGACCTCGTCCTCGCGCAGGATGGACTGCAGACGCTGCGCCGTCTCGCGCAGCAGGCTATCGCCTGCGGAATGTCCATAGGCGTCGTTGACCTGCTTGAAGCCATCGAGATCGAGCAGCAACAAGGCAAATGCGCTCTCCCGCGCCCAGGCGGATTCCAACGCCAGTTGCAGGCGCTCGCGCAGCAGCGTGCGGTTGCCCACCGCGGTCAACGGGTCGGTGATGGCCAGGGTGCGCAGCCGCTGTTGCTGCACCTGCGCCAACGCCAATTCACGCCCGATCTGCCCACGGGCATAGCGATACAACACGGTCAGCAGCAGCAGAAAGAACACCAGCCCCAGCAGCGGCGGCCAGACGGTACGCCAATACTGCCCCCACAACACGCCGCTGGGCACCGACACCGCCACCGCCAGATCGGCGTAGGTTTGCAGGCGCTGCCAGCTGCCGATGCGCATGGCACCATCTGCTTGCACCAGACCGCTGTAGTGACCACTCGTGATGGATGGATGCTCAGACAGCGACGCAACAAAGGCGCCCGCCTGCGGCCTGGAGAAAAACAATATGTCTTTTGGTGAGGGCCAGCGCGCCAGAACATACCCGTCATTGCGCGCCAGGACGGCCGCCATACCGCTGTACGGCAACGCGGTATTGGCCAGGGTCTGCCGCAAAAAAGTCTCGGTACTCACCGCTGCGACGACATAGAACGCGGAATGGCGCGCACTGGCAGGCACTTCGCGAACGAGCGGAATCACCCAGACCCCCAGCATCGGGCCGATGATCGGGCGGCCGATGATCAGACCCTTTTTGTTCGGCAGGCCACGCAGCCGCGCGAACGCCTGCACCAAATTGGGGTCGTGCTGCAGATCGGGCAGTTTGTCCGAGCGCAGCGAACTCCCCAGCAACTGTCCATCTGCCGAAAGGATGTTGAGAGACAGGGCGCTGGGCAGCAGAGCCTGCCTGCGCTCCAGCAGAATCTGCAACACTTCCGGGTGCTGCAGCAAATCGGTTTTCTCCGCCAGATCGGAGCCCGTGGCTTCCAGAACAGACGAAAAACTCTGGAAATACGACTGCGTGGCGCTCGCCAGAAAGCTGGAGCTGGTATCGAGCGAGCCGTACAGAATCTGCCGCTGCGCCCGCCAGGTGGTCAGGGCGTAGAGCAGTGCCAGCGCAATGAACACGACAAACAGCGTCCAGTAAAGCCTGCGGATCCAGCGCTGCGCCAGTGGCGTATCCGCCCGGCGCTCGGTCGACTCAAACAGGGGCAGCGCAGATGGCCCCTCCATGCCGAAAGTCAGTGTATTGGGTTCGGTCGCAATCCGCGCGGGATCCATGCCAAGCAGGAGATGGGAAGGGAAAATTTGGCTGAAACAGGAGCGCTGCGCGATCAGACCCACAGGCCATCGCACTTTACCGCGCAACTTCCACGGATCACAACGCCCTATTCCTGGTTATATGCATCAAGCCGCGCATTGTGTGGAGAACTTCACAGTTCCTGTTCCAGAGGCACCGCCTGCTTGCGCGCATGAAGCGCCACATGAATCCCGGCGAAGATGAGCACAGCCGCCCAGAAGTGATACCAGTGAATGGTTTCGTGAAGGAACAGCCAGCTCAACAGCGCGGCGAACAAGGGCGCGAGATTGCCGAAATACGCCGGAATCTGCGCCCCGACCTTGCCCACCGCGCTGCCCCAGCACCAATAGGCCAGCAGCGACGGCAGCACCGCCACGTAAGCCAGCGCCGCCCAGACCTGGGCGCCCCAGTGCGTGATCTGACCACCGACCCAGCGCTCGACCAGCATGAAGGGCAGGATGGACGCGACGCCCCAGATCATCTGCGCCGCCAGCGAGGTCATCGGCGCCAGGCCCAGCGGACGCTGCCGCAGCTCCCAGGTGTAGATGGCCCACAGAAACACGGCCAGCAGCATGATGAGATCGCCCGGCGCGAAATGCAGCGCCGCCAGATGCGCCACATCGCCCTTGGCCACGACCAGCGCCACCCCGGCGATGGACAGCAAGGCACCGATCCACTGCGCCCGGCCCACGGGCTGTTTGTAGAACGCGCCGCCGATCAGCAGGATGAACACCGGGGCGCTGGCGGTGATGAGCGAGACATTCAGCGGCGTGGTCGTCTCCAGCGCCACATATTGCAGCGAGTTGTAGCTGCCCACGCCCAGAATGCCCATCACGGCGAGCGATTTCCAGTGACGGACAAAGAGCGCGCGATGACGCCACAGATCGGGGCCGACGATGAGCAGTGCGATCGCCAGGGCGAAAAACCAGCGGTAAAAACTCAGCGCCAGCGGCGGAATCTGCCCCACCATCAGCCGCCCCACCACGGCATTGCCCGCCCAGAACAGCGGCGGCAGGGTGAGCAAAAGCGCGGTGCCCGGATCGAGCAAGGGAGGATTTTTGTGGGGCATGGGCGCATTATTTCAGTGCGCCGTGTTTTGCGCTGCCGCCACGTACCCAGTTTTTCGGAGGACCCCATGCGCCTGGCCGTTGTTTCCGACATCCACGGCAATCTGCCCGCGTTCGACGCGGTGCTGGCCGACATCGCCCGCCACGGCGCCGATCTCACGGTCTGCTGCGGCGATCTGCTCAGCGGCCCGCTGTGGCCCGCGCAAACCGCACAGCGCCTCATGGCGCTGAACCTGCCGACGATTGCGGGCAACCATGAGCGGCAACTGCTGGCCTGCGCCACCACCCCCGGCGGAACAGCGGATCAATACGCCTTTGCGCACACCACGGCGGCGCAGCGCGACTGGCTCGCCGCCCTGCCTGCGCGGCTGCAGCCGCTGCCCAGGGTGTTAATGGTGCATGGCCGCCCGGACAGCGATCTGGAGTATCTGCTCGACACGGTCGATACCGCCAGCCCCACGGGTGTGCGCCAGGCAACGCCGCAGGAGGTCGCCCAGCGCTGCGCCGGGATCGACGCCGAGCCCGAGCTAGTGCTGTGCGGTCACAGCCACCATCCGGGCGTGATGCAACTGTCGGGCGGCCCGCTGGTGGTCAACCCCGGCAGCGTGGGTCTGCAAGCCTACGACGACGATCATGGGGCGCCGCACTGCATCCGCAACGGCAGCCCGCACGCACGCTATGCGCTGTGCGAGCGCCGCCCGGGCGGGCGCTGGCAGGTCGAGCTGATCGCGGTGGATCACGACTGGGCCGCCGCCAGCGCGCAGGCCAGCCGCAACGGCGCGCCCGACTGGGCGCAGTGGCTGCAAACCGGCTGGGCCGAGATGCCGCGACTCCCTCAGTCGTAAACCTCCGCCTGCGCCAGTTGCAGCGCGGCCGCATCCTTGGCCGCCAGGGTGGGCACCCCGCCAGGCAGATTCAGCGCGGCCAGCGGCCAGGCGATGGCGAGCTCCGGGTCGTTCCAGGCGAGGTTGCGGTCGTGCTCGGGGTACCAGTAGTCGGTGGTCTTGTAGAGAAAGTCGGCGCTTGCGCTGAGCACGATGAAGCCGTGGGCAAAGCCGGGCGGCACCCAGAGCTGGCGCTGATTCTCCGCGCTGAGCTCCACCCCCACCCACTGCCCGAAGCGCGGCGAGCTGCGGCGCAGGTCCACCGCCACATCCCACACCACACCGCTGACGGCGCGCACCAGCTTGCCCTGGGGCTTGACGAGTTGATAGTGCAGCCCGCGCAACACGCCCTGCGCCGAGCGAGAGTGGTTGTCCTGCACGAATTCCACATCCAGGCCGGTGGCCGCGGCAAAGGTCTTGCGGTTATAGCTCTCGAAAAAAAAGCCGCGCGCATCGCCGAAGACTTTGGGCTCGAGGATCAGCACCTCGGGCAAGGCGGTGGGAATGACCTTCATGCGGCCTCCTGCAACAGCCGCATCAGATACTGGCCGTAGCCGTTTTTCTGCATCGGCTCGGCCAGGCGTTGCATTTGCCCGGCGTCGATCCAGCCATGGCGCCAGGCGATCTCCTCCGGGCAGGCGACTTTGAGGCCCTGGCGCTTTTCAATGGTGGCGATGAACTGCCCGGCATCGAGCAGGCTGTCGTGCGTGCCGGTGTCCAGCCAGGCATAGCCCCGTCCCAGGGTTTGCACCTGCAGCGTGCCTTGCTCCAGATAAACGCGATTGACGTCGGTGATTTCGAGTTCGCCGCGGGGCGAGGGCTTGAGGCCGGCGGCGATGTCGCAGACCTGGCTGTCGTAGAAGTACAGGCCGGTCACCGCATAGCTGCTCTTGGGCCGGGCGGGTTTTTCTTCGATACTGATGGCGCGGCCCGAGGCGTCGAACTCGACCACGCCGTAGCGTTCGGGGTCGTGCACATGGTAGGCGTAGACGGTGGCGCCCTGCGTCTGGGCATGGGCTTGTTTGAGCGAGGCTTGCAGGTCGTGGCCCCAGAACAGGTTGTCGCCCAGCACCAGCGCGCTGGCATGACCGCCAATGAAATCGCGGCCGATGAGGAAGGCTTGCGCCAGCCCGTCCGGACTGGGCTGCACCGCGTACTGCAGGCTCAGGCCCCACTGGCTGCCGTCGCCCAGCAGCTGGGCAAAGCGCGGGGTGTCCTGCGGGGTGGAGATGATGAGCACCTCGCGGATGCCCGCGAGCATCAGCGCAGACAGCGGGTAGTAGATCATCGGCTTGTCGTACACCGGCAGCAGTTGCTTGCTCACCGCCTGGGTGACGGGATAGAGCCGGGTGCCGGAGCCACCGGCGAGGATGAGGCCTTTGCGTGACTGGGTCATGGGGTGAGTTCGTCGATGAGGCGTTGCACCTGGGCCTGCCAGGGCGGCAGCGCCAGGTCGAAGGTGGTTTGTAGCTTGGCGCAGTCCAGCCGCGAGTTGGCCGGGCGCGGCGCAGGCAGGGGATAGTCGGCGGTGGCGATGGCCTGCACCTGCTCGGGTGGACAGCGCAGCGCCCAGCCGCGCGCCTCCGCCTGCGTCAGAACGAACTGGGCGTAGCCATGCCAGCTGGTGTGGCCCTGCGCGGTGAGGTGGTAGATGCCGCTGGCCCGCTCTGCCAATGCGGCATCGGTGCGCAGGCGGTACAGCAGCAACGCGGTGACGTCGGCGATCAACTCGGCGCTGGTCGGTGCCCCATGCTGGTCGGCGATCACGCGCAGACTGTCGCGCTCGCGGGCCAGCCGCAACATGGTCTTGGCGAAATTGCTGCCGCGCGCGGCATACACCCAGGAGGTGCGCAGGATGAGGTGAGGGCAGCCGCTGGCGGCTATCGCCCGTTCGCCTTCGAGCTTGCTCTGGCCATAGACGCTTTGCGGGCCGGGCGTGTCGTCCTCGGAGTAGGGGGCGGGCTTGTTGCCCTCGAACACATAGTCGGTGGAGTAATGCACCAGCCAGGCGTTGTGCGCGGCGGCGTGCTCGGCCAGCACGCGCACCGCCTGCGCATTGACGCGCTGGGCACGTTCGCGCTCGGTCTCGGCCCGGTCGACCGCGGTGTAAGCCGCCGCGTTGACGATGACATCGGGTCGCTCATGCGCCAGCAGGGCGCGCAGGGCGTCGAGGTCGGCCAGATCGGCTTGCGCGCGGGTCATGGGCCGCACCTCGCCCAGCGGCAGCAGCGCCCGGCGCAACTCCCAGCCGACCTGACCGTCGGCGCCCAGCAGCAGGATGCGCCGGGCAGCGGCTTGCGCGCCAGTCACGCGGCGGCTCCGTATTGCTGGCCGACCCACTGGCGGTAGGCGCCGCTGGTGACATGCTCGACCCAGTCGGGATGGTCGAGGTACCACTGCACGGTGCGCGCAAGACCCGTGGAGAAGGTTTCCTGCGGCGTCCAGCCCAGTTCGCGTTCGATCTTGCGCGCGTCGATGGCGTAGCGGCGGTCGTGGCCGGGGCGGTCGGCGACGAAGCGGATCTGGCTGGTGTAGGACGTGCCGTCGGCCTTGGGACGCCTCTGGTCGAGCAGCGCGCAGACGGTGTGCACTACGTCGATGTTCTTCACCTCGTTGCAGCCGCCCACGTTGTAGGTCTCACCGAGCCGTCCGGCTTCGAGCACGCGGACGATGGCACGGCAATGGTCTTCGACGTAGAGCCAGTCGCGCACGTTCTGGCCGTCGCCGTAGACCGGCAGCGGCTTGCCCGCCAGGGCGTTGTGGATCATCAGCGGGATGAGTTTCTCCGGGAACTGGTAGGGGCCGTAATTGTTGGAGCAGTTGGTGGTCAGCACCGGCAGGCCATAGGTGTGGTGCCAGGCGCGCACCAGATGGTCGGACGCGGCCTTGCTCGCGCTGTAGGGACTGTTGGGGGCGTAGGGGGTGGTTTCGGTGAACGCGGGATCGGCGGGGCCAAGGCTACCGTAGACCTCGTCGGTGGAGATGTGCAGAAAGCGCAAGCCGACCTTGTCGGCTTGCGCCAAGCCAGACCAGTAGGCGCGGGTGGCTTCGAGCAGTTCGAACGTGCCCTGGACATTGGTACGGATGAAGTCGCCGGGGCCGTGGATGGAGCGATCGACATGGCTCTCGGCGGCAAAATGCACGATGGCGCGCGGGCGGTGTTGCGCCAGCAGCGCAGCCACCGTGGCGCGGTCGCAGATGTCGACGCGGGCGAAGTGAAAGCGAGCATCGCCCTGCACGTCAGCAAGGCTTTCGAGGTTGCCGGCGTAGGTCAAGGCATCGAGCACCAGCACGGCTTCATCATGCCCGCCGAGCCAGTGGTGGACAAAATTGGCGCCGATGAAACCGGCGGCTCCGGTGAGGAAGATCATGGAGGAGTGGAAGGTCTGTTGAAGAATCGGTCGGGCCGCCAGCAGACGGCGCAGCCTCGAGCATAGCAACCGGCGCGCGCAAACCCTGAGCGCGCAGGCATCGATCCGATCAGCACTCGACGATGTTGACCGCCAGCCCGCCGCGCGCGGTTTCCTTGTACTGGGTCTTCATGTCCGCACCGGTGTCGCACATGGTCTTGATGACCTGATCGAGCGAAACGATGTGGCGGCCGTCGCCGTGCAGCGCCATGCGCGCGGCGTTGAGCGCCTGGACCGCGGCAATCGCGTTGCGCTCGATACACGGCACCTGCACCAGGCCGCCGACGGGGTCGCAGGTCAGGCCCAGGTGATGTTCCATGCCGATTTCGGCGGCGTTTTCCACCTGATCGGATGAGCCGCCGAGCACCGCGCACAGCGCGCCCGCCGCCATCGAACAGGCCACGCCCACCTCGCCCTGGCAGCCGACCTCTGCACCGCTGATCGAGGCGTTTTCCTTGTAGAGCAGGCCGATGGCGCCGGCGGTAAGCAAAAAATCGACCACGCCGGCGTCGCTGGCCTGTGGCACGAAACGGGTGTAGTAATGCAGCACCGCGGGGAGGATGCCCGCAGCGCCGTTGGTCGGCGCGGTGACCACGCGCCCCCCGGCGGCGTTTTCCTCGTTGACCGCCAAGGCGAATAGATTGACCCAGTCGAGCACTTGCAGCGGATCGGAGCGCGCCGCGTCCGGCAGTTGCACCCCACTGGTCGGCACCGGCAGCGCGCCGCCCAAGCGGCGGTACCAGTCGGCCGCGCGGCGGCGCACATGCAGCCAGCCGGGCAATTCACCCGCAGTGGCGCAGCCGCGCGCCACGCAGGCCTGCATCACCCGCCAAAGAGCGAGCAGTTGGGCGTCGATCTCAGCGTCGGCACGCCAGACGCGCTCATTGGTGCGCATCACGCGCGCGATGCTGCCGTGCGCGCGGGCTAAGGCGAGCAGCTCGGCGCCGCTGTGAAAGGGCAGCGGCAGCACGGTGGTGTCAGGCGCGATAATGCGCTGGCGCTCGCCGTCGCTGGCAAGCTGTTCGCTCACCACGAAGCCGCCGCCCACCGAGTAATACACCCGCTGCGTCAGCTCGGCGCCCTGGGCATCGAAGGCGGTGAATCGCATGCCGTTGGCGTGCAGCGGCAAGGGTTGCAGGGCGTGGAAGACGATGTCGCGCGCCGGATCGAAATCGATCTGCGGCCCGCCGGACAGCGCCAGGCGGTGCTGCGCACGCAAGGCGGCGATGATCCGGGGCACCGCATCGACATCCACCGTGTCGGGCGCCTCGCCCATAAGGCCCAGCATCACTGCTGTGTCGCTGCCGTGTCCCTTGCCGGTGGCGCCCAAGGAGCCGTGCAGCGCGCTGCGCACGCGCGCGGTGCGCCCCAGTATGCCCTCCTGCCGCAGATGCTCGACGAACAAGGCCGCAGCGCGCATCGGCCCGACGGTGTGCGAGCTGCTCGGGCCGATGCCCACCTTGAACAGATCGAACACCGAGACCGCCATGGCGCATCTCCCAGAGTTCAGGCCTGCGCCTGACAGGCCTCGGTCAGGTCGGCGGCGAAGGCATCCACCGCCTCGGCCGTGGTGTCCCAGGCGCACATCAGGCGGCAGCCGCCGTCGGCGATGAATTCATAGAAGCGCCAGCCCTTGGCGTGCAGGGTGTCGATGACGGCGCGCGGCAGATGCGCGAACACGGCGTTGGCCTCGGGCGGATGCATCACGCGCACACCGGGCACTTCATGGATGGCCGCGTACAAGCGCTGCGCCATGGCGTTGGCATGGCGTGCATGACGCAGCCAAGTGTCGTTTTCCAGCATGCCCAGCCAGGGCGCGGAAATGAAGCGCATTTTCGAGGCGAGCTGTCCGGCCTGCTTCACCCGCCAGGCGAAATCCGCCGACAGTTCGCGGTCGAAGAACACCACGGCTTCGCCCACCGGCAGGCCGTTCTTGGTGCCGCCAAAGCACAGCACATCGACCCCGGCGCGCCAGGTGATGTCGCTCGGGTGACAGCCCAGCGTGGCCACAGCGTTGGCGAATCGAGCCCCGTCCATGTGCAGCTTGAGATGGTGACGCTTGGCCATCGCAGCAATCGCGCGCACCTCCTCGACGCTGTAGACGGTGCCCAGCTCGGTAGCCTGGGTGATCGAAACCACCTTGGGCTTGGGAAAGTGGATGTCGCTGCGTTTGGTGACCAGCACGTCGATGGCCTCGGGCGTGAGCTTGCCTCGCCGGGCCTGCGCGCTATCGCCATCGGTGATCAGCAGCTTGGAGCCACCGGAGAAAAACTCCGGACAGCCGCACTCGTCGGTTTCGATATGCGCCACCGGGGTGCAGATCACCGAGTGGTAGCTCTGGCACATGGCCGCCAGCGCGAGCGAATTGGCCGCCGTGCCGTTGAACACGAAATACACATCGCAGTCGGTTTGGAACAGCTCGCGCAGCCGGTCGGAGACCCGGTGCGTCCAACCGTCGTCGCCATAGGCGGGCTGATGGCCCGAGGCATTGGCCTGCAGCAACCAGTGCAGGGCTTCGGGGCAGATGCCGGCGTAGTTGTCGCTGGCAAAATGTTGTCGGATTTCAGGGGTCTGCATGCTGCGTGTTCAGGCATAGTCGCTGACGGGCAGACAGGCACACTGCAGGTTGCGGTCGCCCCAGGCATTGTCCACCCGGCCTGCGGGCGGCCAGTATTTGTTCGCCCGCAATTCGGGGCGCGGGTAGGCGGCCTGCTCCCGGGTGTAGGGATGCGGCCAGTCGGCGCGCAGCAGGCTGGCTGCGGTATGCGGCGCTGCCGTGAGCGGGTTGTCCTCGCGCGGCCATTGTCCCTGTTCGACCTGGGCGATTTCGTGGCGAATGGCGATCATGGCGTCGATGAAACGATCAAGTTCGGCGAGCGATTCGCTCTCGGTGGGCTCGATCATCAAGGTGCCCGGCACCGGAAAGCTCATGGTCGGCGCGTGAAAGCCGTAGTCCATCAGGCGCTTGGCCACGTCTTCGTTACTGATGCCGGTGGCCTCTTTGAGCGGGCGTAGGTCGAGAATGCACTCGTGCGCCACGCGGCCGTTCTCGCCGGTATAGAGCACCGGGTAATAAGGCTTGAGCTTTTCGGCGATGTAGTTGGCCGACAAAATGGCCACGCGGCTGGCCTGCGTGAGCCCCTGCGCGCCCATCATGCGCATGTACATCCACGAAATCGGCAACACGCTGGCATTGCCCAGGGGCGCTGCGCTGAGCGCGCCGACCGCTTTGGGACGATCCAGCCCGCTGGCGCGATGCACCGGCAGGAACGGCGCCAGATGGGCGCGCACCCCGATCGGCCCCACGCCGGGGCCGCCGCCGCCGTGCGGAATGCAGAAGGTCTTGTGCAGATTCAGGTGCGACACGTCCGCGCCGAACTCGGGCGGACTGGCCAGGCCGACCAGCGCGTTCATATTGGCGCCGTCCACATACACCTGCCCGCCGTACTGGTGGATGATGTCGCAGATGGCGCGCACCCCGGTCTCGAACACGCCGTGGGTGCTGGGATAGGTGATCATGCAGGCGGCGAGCCGATCCGCGTGCTGCTGGGCCTTGGCGCGCAGATCGGCCAGATCCACATTACCCTGCGCGTCGCAGGCCGTGACCACGACCTGCATGCCCGCCATCTGCGCCGAGGCCGGGTTGGTGCCGTGGGCCGACGATGGAATGAGGCAGACATCCCGATGGCTTTCGTCACGGCTGGCGTGATAGGCGCGGATGACCAGCAGTCCCGCGTATTCGCCCTGCGAGCCGGCGTTGGGCTGCAGGCACATCGCGTCATAGCCGGTGGCGGCGCACAACCATTGTTCGAGCTGCTGCGCGAGCTGGGCATAGCCGCGCGTCTGGTCGGCCGGCGCGAAGGGGTGGATGGACGCGAACCCGGGCCAGGTGATGGGCACCATCTCGCTGGTGGCGTTGAGCTTCATGGTGCACGAGCCCAGCGGAATCATCGCGCGGTCCAGCGCAATGTCCTTGTCGGCCAGGCGGCGCAGATAGCGCAACATCTCGGTTTCGCTGTGATAGCGGTTAAACACCGGATGCTGCAGAAACGCACTGTGCCGCGCCAGTTCCTGCGGCCAGCGCGGCGCCACGCCCTTTTCGGCGGCAGCCAGCAGCGGTGCCGCGTCCACGCCAAAGCAGGCCAGGATGTCGGTCAGATCCTGCCGGGTGACGGTTTCGTCGAGCGACAACGCAACATGCTGCGCCCCAATGCGTCGGAAATTGATGCCCCGCGCCAGCGCGGCGGCATGCACGTCCTCGGTGCGCGCGCCGGTGTGTACCGTCAGGGTGTCAAAAAACTGGGCATTGAGCACCGGCAGACCGACCTGCTGCAGCCCTTGCGCGAGTAACGCGGTATAGGCATGCACCCGCTGGGCGATGCGTTTGAGTCCTTCGGGGCCGTGATACACCGCATACATGCTGGCCAGCACGGCAGGCAGCACCTGCGCGGTGCAGATGTTGCTGGTGGCTTTTTCGCGGCGAATGTGCTGCTCGCGGGTTTGCAGCGCCAGGCGGTAGGCGGGCTGGCCGTGCGCATCTTGGCTGACACCGACCAGACGCCCGGGCATGGAACGCTTGAGCGCGTCGCGCACCGCGAGGTAACCTGCGTGAGGTCCGCCCAAACCCAGCGGCAGACCGAAGCGCTGGGTGGTGCCGCAAGCGATGTCTGCGCCAAGTTCGCCCGGCGGCATCAGCAGGGTCAGCGCCAGCAAATCGGCCGCCATAACGACCAGCACGCCCCGGGCCTTGAGCGCGGCAATGCGCTCGCGATCGTCACGCACGCTGCCGTCCACCCCAGGGTATTGCAGCAGCACGCCGAAGTAATCGCCCTCGAGCGCCTGGTCCACCGCGCCGCAGACCACTTCGAGGTCCAGCGGCGCCGCGCGGGTGTGCAGCACCTCCAGGGTCTGCGGCAGCACGTCGTCGGCGACGAAAAAGCGGGGCGACGCGCTCTTGCTCGATCGCCGCGCCAGGGTCATGGCCTCGGCCGCAGCGGTCGCCTCGTCGAGCATGGAGGCGTTGGACACATCCATGCCGGTGAGATCGGCCACCATGGTCTGGAAGTTGAGCAGCGCCTCCAGCCGCCCCTGGCTGATCTCGGGCTGATAGGGGGTGTAGGCGGTGTACCAGGCGGGGTTCTCCAGCACATTGCGCTGGATGACGCCGGGCAGGATGGCGTTGTAATAGCCTTGTCCGATGTAGCTGCGCATCACCCGGTTGCCTTGGGCCACCGCACGCAGCTCGGCGAGCGCCTGCGCTTCATCGAGGGCATCTGGCAGATCGAAGGCCTGGCGACGACGAATGGATGCCGGAATGACCGACTCGATGAGCGCAGGCAGGTCGGCCGCTCCCAGCGCGGTCAGCATGCGCCGCTGATCTGTGGCATCGGGGCCGATATGGCGCCGCTGAAAAGCCTGCGCGTCTTCAAGATCGTGCAGCGCGGGTTGGGTGGACATCAACATGCAAATCTCCGGGGAAACGGACTAGGACGCTCAGGCGTTTTTGAGCAGCTCGGCGTAGGCGGCTTCGTCCAGCAGGCTGTCGAGTTGCTTGGGGTCGGATAGCTTGATACGGAAAAACCAGCCGCTGTCCTGCGGGTCGCTATTGGCCAGCGAGGGATCGGCGCGCAGGGCCTCGTTCACCTCGGTCACCTCGCCGGAAACCGGGCTGAACACGTCGGCGGCTGCCTTCACCGATTCGACCACCCCCACGGTGTCGTGGGCGGCGTAGGTCTTGCCCACTTCGGGCAGATCGACGAAAACCACATCGCCCAGCGCATCCTGCGCATGGGGGGTGATGCCCACAGTGGCGATGCCGGTGGCATCGACGCGGATCCATTCATGGTCGGGGGTGAATTTCAGGGTCATGGAACACTCCGGATAGCAAAAGAAAGTGAAGTCAGAAACGAAGCCGGTACAGGAATCAGTCGCGCAAGAATCAGCCGCGCCAATAACGATGCGGCACAAATGGCATGGGTTGCAACTGCATGGGCACGGCGCGACCGCGCACCTGGGCATACAGCGTGGTGCCGGGAGCAGTGAACTCGGTGGCGACATAGGCCATGGCCACAGGACCACCAGCGCTGGGGGCGAAACTGCCGCTGGTGACGCGGCCAGCGACGCGGCCATCGGCTGAGTGCAATTCGGTGCCCTCGCGCACGGGAGTGCGATCGAGCCCGATCAGGCCAACCCGACGTCGCGCCACGATAGCGGGGTTGTCGAGCTGCGACAGAATGCTGTCCGCGCCGGGGAAAGCCCCTGCCCGCGCACCGCCGGTGCGACGCACCTTCTGCAACGCCCAGCTCAGCCCGGCTTCGACCGGAGAGGTGGTGGTATCGATATCGTGACCATAGAGGCACAGACCGGCTTCCAGGCGCAGGGTGTCGCGCGCGCCCAGCCCGATGGGTTTGACCTCGGGCAAGGCCAGCAGCAGCCGCGCGAGGCGCTCGGCGTCCGACGCAGCCACAGAGATCTCCAGCCCGTCCTCGCCGGTGTAGCCGCTGCGCGTCGCAAAGATGCGGATCGGTGTCGTTGGCGTCGGCACCTCCATCCAGCGCCCGGTCATGAACACCAGCTCCGCAACTTGCGGCACCAGACGGGCAAAGCTCTGCACCGCCAGCGGCCCCTGCAGCGCAAGCAAGGCCTGCTCGGGCATGGGAACGATGTCGCAACGATCTGCAAGGGTCTGCAGCAGGGCGACATCCCGCACCTTGCAGGCGGCATTGACGATGAGAAACAGCTCCAGCCCCTGACCATCGGCTCGCGGGCGCGGAATCACCATCAGGTCATCAAGAATTCCACCCGATTCGTTGGTGAACAAGGCGTAGCGCTGCTTGCCTTCGGCCAGCCCCTGAACATCCACCGGAACCAGGGTTTCGAGTGCAGCGGCAGCGTCATCACCGCGCAGCGCCACTTGCCCCATGTGCGAAATATCGAACAACCCGGCGCTTTGCCGGGTCTGCAAATGCTCGGCGAGAATGCCCGTCGGATACTGCACCGGCATGGCGTACCCCGCAAACGGCACCATGCGCGCACCAAGTTCGAGATGCAGCGCGTACAGGGGAGTGGAGATCAGATCGGAAGCTGTGGAATCGGACACGTCGGGTTCTCGCGGGGGTCAGGCGCAGGCGCCAGTCATGCCGCACATCGTGCCCGTACGAACGACAATGCGCGGCGCTCAACCCCTCGCTGTCCCGGGTACCTGAGAGATTGATCCGGTGCATGACCAGACTTGCCCCTTCGGTGAGCGCTCAGTTGCAGCGCCACTCTCCAGTGAGGAACACCTTGCGGTGCGGTCAGTCCTTTTGCCTGAGCGGTACACCCGAAACGGGCTTACGCCTTCGGCGGCTGCGGCAAGGCAGCTCTCTCCTGACGATGAAAAGTGTATCGCAGGCACGCCCACCTGCCACGATGCAGGGCCTATTTTTTTCGACGATCCCCCCCCAGACCGAGGCTGGCGCGGTATTTCTGTCGCCGCGCCTTTTGCCGCTCCGTCATCTCGTTCATCGCACGCTTTTTCGAGATGTTGAACATGGGATCGATGATCTCCCACCAGACGAAGGCAAACGCCAGGGGCAGGAGCACCCACCACCACGACCAAGCGGCGACAGGGGCGATCTCCATGAGTTTGAGAACGATAAAAATCAGACCGAGAACGACGAACGCCATGACATTGCACCTGCTGAGAAAAAATCGCGACAAGATACAAAAGGAAACACCGAATAGCGCAGCGCGTGTTGCGCAAAATCAATCTGAACGAACGACCCGATCATTCTCGCTGACATCCCATGCCCCACGTCAACCGAATTGACTAAGATGCGTTACTTGGCTGTACACGTTTTGTTTAACCCTCTGGAGGACTGGAATGAAAAAAGCTGTTTTTGCTGCTGCTCTGGCCGCTGCCGCCACCATGACCATGTCGTCGGCTTTCGCCGCTGAAGACATGATGGCCTTGGCCAAATCGAAGAACTGCCTGGCTTGCCACGCAGTGGACAAGAAACTGGTTGGCCCGTCTTACCAAGATGTTGCTGCCAAGTACGCTGGCAAGCCCGGCGCCGTGGACACCCTAAGCAACGCCATTCTGCACGGCGTGTCTGGCGTGTGGGGTCCGGTTCCCATGCCAGCCAATCCGCAAGTCACCCCCGCCCAAGCCAAGCAACTGGCCGAATGGGTTCTGTCGCTGAAGAAGTAATTTCCACGTCGCGCGACCTCCACGGGTTCGCTGCAACGATCGTGTGATGCACACTAGCTGATTGACTTGGTTGTCATCACACGCAAAGCCGAGTGCCACAAGCACCTCGGCTTTTTTGTTGCGTCTTTCTCGGGCTTCGGCCCGCCATGTGCTGGTCCGCAGCCCGAGAAAAAGCGCCCCACAGGGCGCTTTTTCTCGGTGACTCAGGCACAGACCGCCTCGTGCCTGCAAGCAACCGCTTTACTGCACAGCCAACACGCTCTTCTTGCCGTCCTTGTCGAACTCGGAGATGGTGATGGTCGCATCCACCAGTTCGCCAGTCTTGGTGAAGTGGATGTCTTTCTTGGTCACGCCGTTGTAGTTGACATTGGCAATGAAGGGCAGATATTTCTTTGGATCGACCGACTTGGCCTTCATCATGGCATGCGCCAACACCATGGTGCCGTCATACGAATACGGTGAGTAGAGCTGGAAGGCATTGGCGCCGAACTCGGCGTCATAGCGCTTCTTCCAGGCTTCGCCGCCCGGCATCTGGCTCAGCGGCGAACCGCCTTCGGCGCAGATGGTGCCTGCAACCGCTTCGCCAGCCAGCTTGCCCAATTCCGGTGCGCATATGCCGTCACCTCCCATCAGCGTGGCCTTGATGCCCAGTTGGCGCATCTGACGCACCAGCGGGCCAGCCTGGCTGTACATGCCGCCATAGAAAATGATGTCAGGGTTGGACGCCTTGATCTTGGTCAGAATGGCGGAAAAATCGGTGGCTTTGTCGTTGGTGAATTCGCGGTCAACCATCTTCATGCCGTCTTTCTGCGCCGTCTTGGCAAACACGTCGGCGACGCCCTGGCCATAGGCGGTGCGGTCATCGATGACGGCAACGGTCTTGGCCTTCAACTTGTTCTTGGCGTAGTCGGCCAAGCCCGATCCCAGCGCATTGTCGTTCGCAATGATGCGGAAAAACGTCTTGAAACCTTGTTGCGAGATCTTGGGATCGGTGGAGGACGGGGTGATGTCGGGAATGCCGGCGTTGTTATAGATGCGCGAGGCGGGGAAGGTGCAGCCGGAGTTCAGGTGGCCGACCACGCCATTGACCTTTTCGTCGACAAACTTCTGAGCCACGGTGGTGGCCTGCTTGGGGTCGGCCTGGTCGTCCTGGGCATCGACCTTCCAGACGACCTTCTTGCCACCGATGACGATATTCTGCGCGTTCAGGTCCTTAATGGCCATTTTCACGCCGTTGGCGTTGTCTTGGCCGAAACTGGCCTGCGGGCCGGACATGGGCGATGCGCTACCGATGGTGACGGTGACGGTGTCTTCAGCGTAAGCAGTGCCGATGGCCATGGACAGTGCCAGCAGCGGAGCAACATATTTGAGCTTCATGAATGAGCCTCCAAAAGAGTAAGAGATGTGTTGTGTTGTGAAGTCAGGATGAATCTGACAGAGCGATACATTAACTGAGTTACAGATTTTTGAACAGATCGCCTTTCCTAGGGCAAGCAAGCAATGTGCCTGAGCAACTTCTGGTTGACATGCTCTGGCAAATTTCAGTGCGAATCGCGCGCAGCGCTGTATTTGCCTATTGCTGTTTAACTGCTTCAGCCAGGGAAGCGCGCAGGATCTGTTCGAGTGACTGAAACACTTTGGTAGCGACTTGCGGAGCCATTGCGTCCAGCTCGGCACGCACCTGCTCCAGCAAGCGCTGCTGCAGCACCGGCGCAATTTGCGCCCAGAGTTGATCCGGGTCGATTACGGGGGCGCCCGCCTCGGTGATTGGCAGCAAATATTCCGAATCGCGATAGACCCCATCAGCATAGGCCGATGGCTGGCACTCGAAAGGCACGGCAATGTCCTCCCCAGTAATGGCGTCATCGGGCTGCAGGCGCTCGGTGAGCACGGGCAGGACGACGTGGTGGGGAGGCAAGGGTTTCATGGTCCTGACGGAATGACTTTCGGCTCGACGCCGGCCGCGCGGTAGGCGCGCAGCCGCTCACGGGCTGCGGGTTTGTCGGGCGCGTGCTCGCCGACGAGCTCGATCACGCGCTCCAAGCTGTCCCAGCCCGGCACCAGCTCGGGGCCGAGGTTGACCAGCGCGTCTACCCGGCCCGCCTGGTGCAGATCCGGGGCGGCGGCGAGGATGACCGGTGTTTGCGCGGCGAGCGGGTCGTCCTGCCAGACATGCGCAACAAAGCTGCCGGGCTGAAACGTCCAGAGCAACTGATCGAGTTCGTCGAGAAACGGCTGCGGCGCCGCAACCAGCAGCCGCGCACCGCGCTGGGTTGCCGTGCGCAGCAGTCCGCAGGCATAGCGCAGCGGGTCCGGCAGGTTCACACGAAATTCGACGGCGCAGGCCATGAGCTCAGGCTGAAGTCGTTGCTGACAAACTCACTTCACTTGCGACAGCAGGTAGCGCACCAGCAAGGGCACCGGACGACCGGTGGCACCCTTGTTGGCGCCGCTGTTCCAGGCGGTGCCCGCGATGTCGAGGTGCGCCCATCGGTAGTCCTTGGCGAAACGCCACAGGAAGCAGGCGGCGGTGATGGCGCCAGCCGGGCGGCCGCCGATATTGGCCACATCGGCGAAATTGCTCTTGAGCGCATCGGCATACTCGGCCTCCAGCGGCAGGCGCCAGCAGGGGTCGAGCGCGGCGCGGCCGGCTTCGAGCAGGGCGTTGGCGAGGGCGTCATCGTCCGTGAACAAGCCGCTGTTGACCTTGCCCAGCGCAATCACGCAGGCGCCGGTGAGGGTGGCAATGTCCACCACCGATTGCGGCTTGTAGCGCGCGGCGTAGGTCAGCGCGTCGCAAAGAATCAGGCGGCCCTCGGCATCGGTATTGAGAATCTCGATGGTCTGACCCGACATGCTGGTGACCACATCGCCGGGCTTGACCGCATTGCCGTCCGGCATGTTCTCAGTCGCTGCGATCAGGCCGACCACATTGAGCTTGGGCTTGATGCGGGCAATCGCCTCGAACGCGCCCAGCACCGACGCCGCGCCGCACATGTCGAATTTCATCTCGTCCATTTCGGCGCCGGGCTTGAGCGAGATGCCCCCGGTATCGAACGTCACCCCCTTGCCCACTAGCACATGCGGCGCGTCTTTCTTGCCCGCGCCGTGATATTCCAGCACGATGAAGCGGGGCGGCTGCACCGAGCCTTTTGCCACGGCGAGGAACGATCCCATGCCGAGTTTTTCCAGCTCCGGGCGGCCGAGCACCTTGCAGGTCAGGTTGTGGAATTTGGCGAGCTTTTTCGCCATGTCCCCCAGATAAGTCGGCGTGCAGTAATTGGCCGGCAAATTGGCCAGTTCGCGCGTGAGCCGCACACCGATGGCCACGGATTGCGCTTGCTGCAAGACGGCCTTGGCATGCGTCAGCCCAGCTTCGGCGCCCACAGCGCACAGATGTACGGCTTCAAGCCGGGGCTGGTCATTTTTATCGACGGTGCGGGTGGTGTCGTAGCGGTAGAACACGTCTGAGAACACCACTGGCACGAGCTCGGCCAGCGTGTCTAGCCCGTTGACGCACAGCAGATGGGCCTGCGCCGCTGGCAGGCTCTTGATCACACCGGCGGCAACCTGCAGCGCCTTCTTCCAGTCGCGCATTTCCGGCTTGGCCTCCAGCCCGACGAGCAGCAGACGCCGCGCCGCCAAGGCAGTGGGCCGGTGCAGCAGCATGGTGCTGCCGGGCTTGGCCTTGAAATCGCCATCAACCGCGAGCTGCGCGATCAGGTCGTCGAGCACGTCGGCGTCGCCCAGCCCGCTGGCGCCCCGCCCCTCTGGAACGAACACGACCAGCACATCGGTTTTGGTCTGCAGCGGCATTTTGATGGCGGATATACTGAATTTCATGTCCAGGGTTCCATAGTGTGTATGGGATGCATTATTCCATTGCCCTACGCTCCGTGCCCATCCCCGCGGCCCGCTCCCGCCTCCTGCTCTCGCCGCCCGTTTTTCCGCATGCTTCTCGACCTCACCCTGCGCCGTGAAATGAGCCGCAACTTCGGCGGTGCATTCACCGTGCTGTTCACCGTGGTCATTACCCTGATGCTCATTCGCATCCTGGGGCAGGCTTCGGATGGCCAGGCCAGCCCGCAGGACGTGTTTCTTCTCATCGGCCTCACTGCACTGAGCTATCTGCAGATCGTCATCACCCTGTCGCTGTTTCTGGCGGTTCTGCTGACCTTCACGCGGCTTTGGCTCGATTCGGAAATGACCATCTGGCGTACCACGGGTGTCGGGCGGCTGCGGCTGATGGGCAGCGTGCTGCGTTTTTCCTGGCCCATTCTGCTGTTGATCGCGGCTCTCACCCTGTTCGCCTGGCCGTGGGCCAATCAGCAGTCCACCGCGCTGCGCATCCGATTCGAGCAGCGCTCGGACATCTCGCGCGTGGCGCCTGGACAGTTTCGCGAATCCGCCTCGGGCAAGCGGGTATTTTTCATCGACAAGGGCGCGCAGGCCGGGGGCGTGGCGCATGACATTTTCATCCGCGACGACACGTCTGGACAGACGGTGCTGATCACCGCACGATCGGCGCAGGTGCAGCGCATCGACGGCCAGCCTTTTCTGGTACTGAGCAAGGGCAACCGCTACGCGCATACCCCAGGGCAATCGAACTACACCATCACGGCGTTCGACACCCTGGAGATGCGGCTGGACGCCACCAGCAGCCTCAACACGGTGCCGGCCAACAAGATCGGCCCGATGAACTGGCTGGCTCAACCCAATCGCAATGTGCCGACCGAGTATCTGTTCAACCCGGCTATACCGAACTGGCTGGGCGAGCTGTCCTGGCGGCTGGGCGTGCCGCTGTCTGCAGCGCTGCTTGCGCTGATGGCGCTGCCGCTCGCCTCGGGCTCGGTTCGCACCGGACGTGCGGGCAGCCTCATCGCCGCCATTTTGGTGTACCTGATCTATTTCAATCTGCTCAATGTGCTGCAGGGCTGGATCAGTGAGGGGCGGGTGGGATTCACCGCCGGATTCCTACTGCTGCATGGCGCCGCCATCGTGTTTTTGCTGGCCCTGCTGTTGCGCGGCAACGGCTGGCTGCAGCGTCTGTGGCATGGGCTCACCCAACGCGGAGCAAACGCCTGATGCGCACGGTGCGCCGCTTCTTGTTGCTGCATGTGCTCAGCGCAGTCGGTCTGGTGACCTTCGCGTTTCTGGCCTTGCTTTTTTTCATTGACATGCTCAACGACCTGAGCAACCTTGGCAAGCCGGGCTTTAGTCTCAGCGGCACGTTGCTGCATGTGGCCTTGAGCATGCCCAGCCGCGCGTACGAGGTGCTGCCGATCGCCACCCTGGTTGGTGGGGTGTTTGCGCTGTCGTCGCTGGCTGCCAGCAGCGAGTTCACCATTCTGCGCATCTCCGGGCTGAGCCCGCGTGCGGCGCTGCTGCTGTTGCTGCAGCTGGCCGCCGCCTTGGTGATCACCCTCTTCCTGCTGGGCGAATGGCTTGCGCCAGCGGCTGGACAGCTTTCCGCTCAGATGAAGGCGGGCGGTGGCGCCGCCATCGGCACGCAGTTGGCTTCGGGAGTCTGGCTGCGCAACGACTCCGATCGCAGCGGCAACCAGACGGTCAATATCCAGGCCATCAATACAGAGGGCGATCTCACCGAGGTACGCATCTACGTGCTCAATACACAGGCACAGATCACAGCGGAGCTCCATGCCCACAGCGGCCAGTACGAGGGTGGTGGCACCTGGATGCTGCACAACGTCACCCGCACCGATCTGCCGCTGCAAACCGGGGCGGCGCTGCGGGTCAGTCAACTGTCGAGTTATCGTTGGCAGACCTCGCTGTCGCCCAGTGTGCTCGGCGTGCTGCTGCTGCCGCCAGACAAGATGTCGGCTCTCGATTTGTGGCGTTACATCCAGCACTTGCGGGCCAATCACCAGGCCGCAGAACGCTATGAAATCCAGCTCTGGAAAAAATTGTTCTACCCATTTAGCGCCGTGGTCATGCTGCTGCTCGCCCTGCCCTTCGCCTACCTGCACACGCGGTCAAAGGGGGTGAGCGGCAAGGTGCTCGCGGGCATCGTGCTCGGGATTGCGTTCATTTTGCTCAACACCCTGTTCTCCAGCCTGGGCATTCTGGGCACCTGGCCACCCGCGCTCACGGCCGCCATGCCCATGCTGCTGTTCGGCGGGCTGGGGTTGATCGTGTTTGCCTGGCAGGTGCGATTCCGCTGAAGGATGACGCACGAGGACAGCGATGAATCTGCACCAGTTCCGCTTTCTGCAGGAGGCCGTGCGCCGCAAGCTCAACCTCACCGAGGCGGCACGCGCACTGCATACTTCCCAGCCCGGGGTGTCTAAGGCCATCATCGAGCTGGAGGGCGAACTCGGGGTGGAGATTTTCAGCCGCCACGGCAAACGCATCCGCAAGCTCACCGAACCTGGCGTGGAGGTGCTGCGCAGCGTGGACATCATCCTGCGCGAGGTGGCCAACCTCAAGCGCATCGGCCAGGACTACGCCGCGCGCGACGCCGGGGAGCTGACGGTGGCGGCCACGCACACCCAGGCGCGCTACAAGCTGCCGTGGGTGATCGCCGAGTTTCGTCGCCGCATGCCCGCGGTGCAGGTCAAGCTCCTCCAGGGCACGCCCGAGCAGGTGGCGCAGGCGGTGCGGGAGGAGCGCGCCGACCTGGGTTTAGCGAGTGAATCGCTGCAGGACTCTCCCGATCTGTTGACCCTGCCCTGCTACAGCTGGCAGCACCTGGCCGTGGTGCCGCACGGCCATCCGCTTTGCGAGCGCGCCGAGCCCACGCTGGCCGAACTCGCCACCTACCCGTTGATCACCTATGAGCCGACCTTCGCCGGTCGCCGCCAGATCGACGCCACCTTCGCGCAGGCCGATCTGCAGCCGCAGATCGTGCTTGAAGCGCTCGACTCCGACGTACTCAAGACCTATGTCGAACTCGGCCTGGGTGTGGGCCTGATTGCCGAAATGGCCATCTCCCCCGAGCGCGACACAGGCCTGCACGCTCTGCCCGTCGGCCATCTGTTCGGCCAGCAGCTCACCCGCGTGGCGTTCAAGCGTGGGGTGCTGCAACGCAGCTTCGTGCCCCTTTTCACCGAACTCATCTCGCCCCGTCTGCCGCGCAAGCTGGTGGAACAGACCCTGCGCGGTGAACTTGATGGACAGGATGTGTTCTCGATCTGATTGCGTGTCTCCATGCCACCCCACACCCCCGTTCTCGAATCACGTCTGCCTCAGGTCGGCACCACCATCTTCACCGTGATGTCGGCGCTGGCGCAGCAGCATGGCGCCATCAACCTCGGCCAAGGCTTCCCCGATTTTGCCTGCGACCCCAAGCTGATCGACGCGGTGGACGTCGCGATGCGCAGCGGCGCCAACCAATATCCTCCGATGGCCGGGGTGCCGGCGCTGCGGCAGGCGGTGGCGGACAAAATCGTCGCGCTCTACGGCCATCGCTACGACGCCGACGCCGAGATCACCATCACCGCGGGGGCGACTCAGGCCATCTTGACTGCGTTGCTGGCGGTGGTGCATCCGGGCGACGAGGTCATCGTGCTGACGCCCTGCTACGACAGCTATCTGCCCAATATCGCGCTGTGCGGCGGCTTGGTGCGCACCGTGCCACTGCGTGTCAACTTCCGGCCCGATTTTGCCGCGATTGCCGCGGCCATCACCCCGCGCACCCGCGCGCTGCTGATCAACAGCCCGCACAACCCCAGCGGCACGGTCTGGACCGAGGACGACATGCGTCAGCTCGACGCCCTGCTCGCGCCCACCGATATCGTGCTGATCTCCGACGAGGTCTACGAACACATGGTGTTTGACGGCGCGCAGCACCACAGCGCTGCGCGCTTTGCTGGACTGGCTGCGCGCGCGTTCGTGGTGTCCAGCTTTGGCAAGACCTTTCATGTCACCGGCTGGAAGGTCGGCAGCGTCGCCGCACCCAAGGCGCTCGCCGCGGAATTCCGCAAGGTGCATCAGTTCAATGTGTTCACCGTGAACACGCCGATGCAGCACGGGCTGGCGCAGTATCTCGCCGACCCAAAGCCCTATCGCGATCTGCCCGCGTTCTATCAAGCCAAACGAGACCGTTTCCGTGCCGGGTTGGCCGCCACCCGCTTCGAGCTGTTGGCTTGCAGCGGCAGCTACTTTCAGTGCGTGCGATACGGGGCGATCAGCGACCTGCCCGATACCGATTTCTGCCGCTGGCTGATCGAGCAGGCCGGCGTGGCCGCAATTCCGCTGTCGGCCTTCGAGCCCGACGGCAGGCAGCGCGGTGTGGTGCGTTTTTGTTTCGCCAAGCAGGACGCAACGCTCGATGCCGCGCTCACCCGCCTGGCGGCACTGTGATCCAGCGCGCGCGCCAAGCCTGCACCGCCTGCGCCAGCAGTTCGGGCAGCGTGCCGGCCTGCAACTCCAGCCCGAGCACGCGCAGTGCAGCCCGCGTACTGTCGATCCCGCCTTCGAAAGCCTGCGCGCCAAGATGCTTGGAGAGCTTCTCGCCGCGTGCGTCGCGCACCAGCGGGGTGTGCAGATAACGCGGTGTGGGCAGACCCAGCAGACGCTGCAGCGCGATCTGCCGCGCGGTGGACGCGGCCAGATCCTCGCCGCGCACCACATCGGTCACGCCCTGCGCCGCGTCGTCCACCACAACGGCGAGTTGGTAAGCCCAAGCGCCGTCGGCGCGCTTGAGCACGAAGTCGCCCACCTCCCGACTGAGCACCTGCGCTCGCGCACCCAGCCTCCGGTCATTCCAGCACAGCGCCTGACCGGCATCGTCTGGCAGACGCACGCGCCAGGCACGGGCGGCGCGCCCGTTCAGCCCGGCGAGGCAGGTGCCGGGATAGACCGGCTCCTGCCCACGTTCCAGCAGGCGGCCCCTCTGCGCAAGCACCGACAGAATCTCACTGCGTGAACAAGCGCAGGGATAGGCCTGACCGACCTGTATCAGCGTGTCCAGCGCCTGCTGATAAAGGTCAGTGCGCTGCGATTGCCATGTGGGCGGACGATCTGGGTGCAGGCCGCAGTCTGCGAGTTGCCGCAGAATGCGTTGCCCCGCGTCCGGCAGATGACGGGTGAAGTCCGCGTCCTCGATACGCACCAGCCAAAGCCCGCCGTGCGCCTGCGCATCGAGCCACGAAGCTAACGCCGCGACCAGCGAACCTTCATGCAGCGGCCCGGTCGGTGATGGCGCAAAGCGGCCGATGTAGGTCGGGGTGAATGCATTCATGCCAGCAGGCACTGGCCGGTTGATCCAGGCATGCTGCGTAGGCAACCGCCATTCAATGGCCGTCGATCAGCGCTTTGAGATCCTGCGCCAGATCGGCGGCACTGACCCCTTCCCGCTCGAACAGGCGAATCTTGCCCTTGGGATCGAACACATAAAAGCCCGCTGTGTGATCCATGGTGTAGCTGCCCAGCGTTTTGCCCGGCACTTTTTTGTAATAAACCTTGAAATCCTTGGCGGTCTGGTCGATCTGCGCGGGCGTGCCGGTGAGCGCCAGGAAGGTCGGGTTGAAGTGGGTGACGTAAGCCTTGAGAATTTCGGGCGTATCTCGCTGCGGATCAAGCGTGACGAACAGGAACTGCACATCCCGCCCCTTATCGCCGAGGTCTTGCATCGCCTGCGCGACCACCTGCATCGACGCAGGGCAGATGTCCGGGCATTGTGTGTAGCCGAAATACATCACCACCACCTTGCCGACAAAGTCTGCCAAGGTGCGCTGCTTGCCGTTGAAGTCGGTCAGGTCAAAACCACTGGCATACGGCACGCCGGTGATGTCCACTCCGTGAAATGCGTATGGTTTACTGCACGCTGCTAGAGCCAGGACGCCCGCCGAGGCGGTCAAGACGAAGCTGCGGCGAGCGGCGGAAAAACGCTTGGGCATCAGACGAAATGGAAGTGCAGATAGTGATCGGCCAGCAAGGCGGCAAAGAGCAGCGAAAGGTACAGGATGGAATAGCGGAAGGTCTTGCGCGAGAGCAAATCGCTGTACTGCCGCTTGAGCACCCAGGCGTAGGCGATGAAAATGCCGTCGAGCACCACGGCACTGGCAAGATAGATCAGCCCGCTCATCCCCAGCACATAGGGCAGCAGGGTCACTGCGGACAACAGCAGGGTGTAGAGCAGGATCTGCGTGCGGGTGAATTCGGAACCGTGCGTGACAGGCAACATCGGCAGCCCGGACTTTTTGTAGTCGTCCACGCGGTACAGCGCCAGCGCCCAGAAATGCGGCGGTGTCCACAGGAAAATGATGAGGAACAGCAACATCGCCTCGACCGAGACATGGCCGCTGACCGCAGCCCATCCCAGCACCGGCGGCATGGCGCCCGATGCTCCGCCGATCACGATGTTCTGTGGCGTGGCCGGCTTGAGGAAGATGGTGTAGACCACCGCATAGCCGACGAAGGTACCGAAGGTCAGCCACATGGTTAGCGGGTTGACTTGCGTGTAGAGCAGCCACATGCCCGCAGCGCAAAGTACCCCGGAGAAAGTGATGATGGCCGCCGCGCCAAGCTCGCCATTCGCCGACGGCCGCCATGCGGTACGGCGCATGACCGCATCGATCTTCTGCTCGACAAGGCAGTTGAACGCCGCCGCCGCGCTGGCCACCAGCCAGATGCCCAGGGTGCCGAACAGCACGGGTTGCCAGGCTGGCAGCGTGGGCTCGGCGAGAAACATGCCAATCACTGCGCAGAACACGATGAGCTGCACCACGCGGGGCTTGGTCAGCGCATAGAGCTGCGAAGCCAGGCGAAGCGGACTGGGCGCGTTGTTGAGGACTTGAGGATTCATGCCGATCTCCGCGAAATGGATCAGTGCCCGGGCAGCACCTGGCCCGCCCGCTGCTTGACGAAGGAAGAACCAAGGGACTCCGACGGCGCCTGCTGGCGCACCGTGGCGCTGACACGGTAAATGCCCGTGGTGAGCAGCAGAACGAGGATGGCCGAACCGCCATTGTGCGCAACTGCCACGGCGAGCGGGTGACCTTCGGTCACGAGCACGATGCCGAAAATGACCTGCAGCACCACGGCGAACGCGACCCACCCGGCCAGCCGACGCAGCGCTGGATGCCGCCACATGGCCGCCACTGCGGCGAACACAGCAGCGGTGGCAAAAATCGCAAACAGGCGGTGGCCCCACTGGATGGCCACCAGCGCAGCTTCGGTAATGGGCTGACCATCGCCTGTCAGGCCCAAATGGCGCCAGAAGGTGAAACCCTGCGCCCAGTTGGCATCTGGCGTGAAGGTGCCGTTGCAGGTCGGGAAGCCGCTGCAGGCCAGCGCGGCATAGTTGGTACTTGTCCAGCCACCGAGAAAGATCTGCACCAGCACAGCAACAGTCGCCGTCCAGAGCAAGGTTCGGGTCAGCGCCCCAGCGTCGACACTCACCAGATCGGTCCGGTTACGCATCCAGAACCAGGCCAGAAGCATGAGCAGGATGATGCCGCCCATCAGATGCAGAGTGACGACCAGCGGGATCAACCGCATGGTCACCGTCCACTTGCCGAACAACCCCTGCAGCAAGACCCAGAAAAACAGCGCAATCGGCAGCCCGAGCTGGATGTCCTCGCCATGCTTGCGCGCCCAAATGGCGCGCGCCAGCAACACCATGATGAGTGTGCCGATGATGCTGCCCGCATAGCGATGGATCATCTCGATCCAGGCCTTGAACGGGCTCACATACCCTTGCGTGCCACCCTGTTCCTTCACCGCCTGCGAGATTTGCTCATGCGCCTGCAACGGTGTGAATTTGGAATAGCAGCCCGGCCAGTCCGGACAGCCCAGGCCCGAGTCCGTGAGCCGGACATACGAGCCGAACATCACCAGATCCAGAGTGAGGAACACCAGCACGGCGGTGAGCTTGGACCAGCGCATCTTCAATCCGATCCAGAACACCCCTGCGAGCACAATCACCCACACCAGCGCCTGCACCCAATGCAGGGAAAATTGCCAGATGGCATTGCTTGCGAGATTCATTGCACCGGCTCCACATGCTTGAATTTGATCCCCGCGTTGTTGAACAACAACCGCGTCAGCACACGCCGCATCTTGGTGGGATCGGGATCGGTTGGGAACTGCATCATCAGATGGCCGAACGGATCGACCAGCCAAGTTGGCCCCTGCAGGATGCCACCCTTGTTGGGCAGCCAGGCAAGGAGCTTCTGCGGATCTGCGCGCAACATCAACGTTCCCTCGGATGGCACCAGCACGCCAGGGTTGACGGCTGCATCATCGGTGATCAGCCAGACTCGAACGATCTGATCGCGGTTATCGCCCTGCGCAATACGGATTTGGCGCATGTAAAACAAAGACTGCTGGCATTGCGCGTCGCAGGCTGCGGGCGCTGCCATCACCATCAACCAATAGCCTTCGAGCCGCTTAAGGTCGTACGGCTTGCCATCCAGTGTTTTCAGCCCCAGGTCGAACGGGATGGGACGCTGAGGTTCGACCAGTGAGCCATAGGGCGGCTTGCCAGTCGGATGCACGACATAGAACAGAAAAAAAGCCGCCACGATGGGCGCAGCAGACATAGCGAGTAGCAACCACAACGTGAACATCGAGCGTGGCTTGCGGGCCGGAGTCTGGCCTGGGGAATTCAAACTGGAAGTCAAGGATGTGCTCACAATCGCTGCGTCAAGAAAAGTGCGTCAGAACATTCAGGGCATGCGCTCTTGCTCGGCCTGTCGAGAAAACGGCTTGAGGCTCGCCCTGAATTTGCGCAAACGCCAGAAAACAAAATAAATCAATAAAATAATGCCCGTTGCACTCATTCCGAACCACTGTGCAGCGTAACCATAGTTCGTGCTGATGCCCGTGTTAGCAGCAGGCCATTCGCGCCCCAGTCCATCGTCGGTGTTCCCGGATTGGCGCAACACATAGGGAAGTAGCTTGATATGGTGATAGGCAGCAAATTTCTGCAAGTTCACATTTTGCCGGATCACAGCATTGGGCGGGTCGGAAAAAAACGAAAACCATTCTGAGGGCGGTGGGGCAATGAGTCCATCGATCTGCGTCAATCCTTGAGGCGTTTTGTAGGGGGCGATCAAATCCATTGCCTGGAAATTGCGCGGAATCCACCCACGCTGCACCATCACGTACATATCGCTACCTGACAGTTTCAAAGGGGTCATCACCCAGAATCCCGTCTGCTCGTTCTGCTGACGGTTTTGCAGGTAAGTCGTCAGCCCTGTAGCAAAATACCCTGTCGCGGTAGCGCGTCTCCAGATGTCGGCCTGCAACTGAATGTTGTCCACGCCGATATGCAAAGGTGCTGCCTGTTCACGCTGATCCATGCGCAAATGCAAAGCTTTTTTTTCCTGCGCACGCCCGAGTTGCCAGAAACCAAGCGACGTCGTGATGCCTATCACCAACAAGCCCAGAATGATGATCAACAACTCCTTAGGGCCAAAGGCGCGCGTCCGTCTTTGTTCAGGAGAATCTGAGGTAATCTGCTGACTCATTTGCACTGGCACGCACCATGAAAATTCTGATCCCCATTGCCTTCCTGCTCATCATTGCGAGCTTGTTTTCCGGCCTGTTCTTTGTGATGAAGGATAAGGGCAAAAGCAATCGCGCAGTCTATGCGCTGACTTTCCGGGTCGGTTTTTCGGTGCTACTGTTCCTTATTCTGATCGTCAGCTACAAGCTGGGATGGATTCACCCGCATGATGTGGGTCAGTAACGAGGAAGTAAAAATGCGCCGCAACTGCGGCGCATTTTGTTGATGCGAGATCAGTCAGAGCCAGTAAACCAAGACGTATAGCAGCAACCAAACCACATCCACAAAGTGCCAATACCACGCGGCCCCTTCAAAGGCGAAATGATGCTCGGCAGTGAAGTTGCCCTTGATCAATCGATAAAGCACCACAGACAACATAGTGGCGCCGAGGAACACATGGAAGCCATGAAAACCCGTCAGCATGAAGAAGGTTGATCCGTAAATGCCAGAGCTCAGCTTCACACCTTCGACTGTGTAAGCGTGGTGGTACTCATAGCCCTGCATGAACAGGAAGATGAAGCCCAGCAGAATGGTGAGCGACAGCCAGAAAATGGCCTTGCCACGGTGGGCAGCGCGCAGGGCGTGGTGTGCAATGGTTAGCGTCACACCGGAGCTCAGCAGCAAGGCTGTGTTGATGGTAGGGATCGGCCAAGGGCCAAGGGCCTCCGGCACCGCAGGGATGATGCCCCCAGGGCCAGTGGACGGCCAGGTACCGCTGAAATTCGGCCAGAGAATCTTGCTGTGCAGGGCGGAAAGATCAGGTAGAGAAAACTCACGAGAGTAATACAGAGCACCAAAGAACGATGCAAAAAACATGACCTCGGAAAAAATGAACCAAGCCATACTCCAGCGGTAGGATGTATCCACACGCTGGTTATGCTTACCGGATTCACTTTCGCCGATGGCCTTGCCGAACCAACTGAAAACGATATAGAGCAGCCAAATGAAGCCAACGAGCAACAGCCAATCACCGCCTGTAACGCCGTTGAACCACAGCGACGCGCCGAATGCCATCGCCAGCAAGCCCGAGGCAGTGAGCAATGGGTATTGTGATGGTCCTGGTAGAAAATAACCATTCGGCTGGGATGTCGATGCCATATTGCCTCCTGTTATGTGCGCGCAGCGCTAGAAATCACGAAATTGACGATCAAGATCAACCCGACCACGAAAACAAATGCCGCGATCAAGCCGGCAGCGACAATATGTTCAGGTCGTGCGTTTTGAAAATCTTTACTGCGTTCACTCGATTTACGGATTCCGGCAAATGACCAGAGCACCGCAATCAGTGCACGAAGGAAAGACGGCTGAGATTCTTTGCTCAACACAATTCTTCTATTCAAATTCAGGTGGGGCACCAAAAAAGACTGCGCCCTACCTGAATGACTCAAATACCTAATACCTTTGCCTTGATGAGATACCCGAAGTAAATCGCCAGCGCGATACTGACCATGATCATTGCCGTCTTGAAATTCTGACGACGCTTTTCTGGTGGAAGCTGGCGATTACTCATGTCGACTCTCAGTTGTAGCCCAGCACACGGGTTGCATCGGCATTGAGCTTGGGCGGGGTTTCAAAGGTGTGGAACGGAGCCGGTGACGGGATTTCCCATTCCAGTCCTTCCGCACCTTCCCACGGACGCTGAGGCGCCTTTTCTCCCTTGCCGCGCAGGACAGGAATCACGACCGCGAACAGGAAGTAAGCCTGCGACAGTCCGAACAGCCAAGCGCCGATGGTGGAGATCTGGTTGAAGTCTGTGAACTGCACCGGATAGGCCACATAACGACGCGGCATACCGGCCAGGCCAAGGAAGTGCTGCGGGAAGAAGGCGATGTTGAACGAAATCATCGAAGTCCAGAAGTGGATCTTGCCTGCGGTTTCGTTGTACATCACGCCGCTCCACTTGGGCGACCAGTAGTAGAAGCCCATGAAGATGCCGAACAGTGAGCCGGCAACCAGCACATAGTGGAAGTGGGCAATGACAAAGTAGGTGTTATGCACCTGAGTATCGATGGGCACCATGGCGAGCATCAGCCCTGTGAAGCCGCCCAGGGTGAACACAAAAATGAAGCCGATGGCGAACAGCATCGGGGTTTCAAAGGTCATGGAACCGCGCCACATGGTAGCTACCCAGTTGAAGACCTTCACGCCGGTAGGCACAGCAATCAACATGGTGGCGTACATGAAGAACAGCTGGCCAGTTGTCGGCATGCCCGCGGTGAACATGTGGTGCGCCCAGACCAGGAAGGACAAGATAGCGATGGATGCCGAGGCATACACCATGGAGCTGTAGCCAAACAGACGCTTGCGGGCAAACGCCGGGATGACCGAGCTGACGATGCCGAACACGGGCAGAATCATCACATACACTTCGGGGTGGCCGAAGAACCAGAACAGATGCTGATACAGCACCGGATCACCCCCACCGGCCGCGCTAAAGAAGCTGGTGCCGAAGTGACGATCGGTCAGGGTCATGGTGACAGCACCCGCCAACACCGGCATGATGGCCAGCAACAGGTAGGCAGTGATCAGCCAAGTCCAGACGAACAGCGGCATTTTCATCAGCGTCATGCCAGGTGCGCGCAGGTTCAGGATGGTGACGATGATGTTGATCGAACCCATGATGGACGACGCACCCATGATGTGGATCGCAAAAATCACCATGTCCATGCCCATGCCCTGCTGCACAGTCAGAGGCGCATAGAGCGTCCAGCCCACACCTGGGGCGCCGCCGGGCACGAAGAACGAACCCGTCAGCAGGATGGCTGCGGGAATCAACAGCCAGAAGCTGAGGTTGTTCAGGCGCGGGAAGGCCATGTCTGGTGCACCGATCTGCAGCGGAATCATCCAGTTGGCAAAGCCCACGAGTGCGGGCATGACCGAGCCGAAGATCATCATGATGCCGTGCATCGTGGAGAACGCGTTGTAGAGCTCGGGGTTCAGCAGCCAGACATAAGGCTTCCACAGTTCGGTGCGAATGCCAAGCGCGAGAATGCCGCCCTCGAACAACATCCACAGGGCAAACAGCAGGTACATCGTGCCGATGTCCTTGTGGTTGGTGGAGAACAGCCACCGGCTGATGCCGTGCGGGTGTTCGTGGACATGGTCACCGGCATGGGCCGATGGCGGTGCGTGGTCAATGACTGCGCTCATGGTCTTCCTTTCCTGCGATTCCAGAAAATGTTGATACGTCGTTCTAATGCACTACATCGTTGTAATGGGTTGTCTCCCAACACGCTCCGATCAGGTTTTGCTGGGCGCTGCGCCATCGGCTGGCGGCGTGCTGTCCGGATGCGCCTTTTTCCATTGCGCGACCCACTGCTCATACTCTGGCATGGTCACCACCTTGATGACGATGGGCATAAAGGCGTGGTATTTGCCGCAGATCTGCGCGCATTGGCCGTAGTACGTACCGGTCTTCTCAGCGGTGAACCAGGTCGAGCGGACGAAGCCGGGAATGGCGTCCATCTGCACACCCAATGAATTCACATAGAAACCATGCAACACGTCATCGGAGGTGGTGACGATCTTGATCTTTTTGTCCACCGGAACGACCAGTTCGTGATCGACCGCCAGCACAAAGTTGTTCGGCAGGTTCTTGCCTTCGTAGATTTCGGAGTAAGGCGTTGTGAGCGTAGACCAGAAGGAAATACCCTTTCCAGGCCCGGCCATATAGTCATAGCCCCATTTCCATTGCGCGCCAGTCGCTTTGACGGTCATGAACGAGTCACTGTGGTTTTCCTGCGCAATGACGGTGCGGGTGGCCGGAATCAGAATGGCGATCACGATCAGGATCGGGATGATGGTCCAGGCGATCTCGACCTTGGTACTTTCATGGAAGTGCGCAGCCACAGCGCCCTTTGACTTGCGGTGTTTAAACACCGAATAGAACATCGCGCCAAACACCACGATACCAATGCCCAGGCAGACCCAGAGCATCATGTCCATCAGGAACTGCTCCTGCTTGGCTATGGGGGAGACGGGATTCTGAAAATACAGACCCCAAGTCTGCGGCCCCCCCGGAATGCTTTCCACTGCTGCACGGGCCGCGCCCATGACACCCAGAAGAGATACCGCGGTTGCCAGTCGGATTTGATGCAATGCTTTCATGTCGCCCCACTCTAAGAATTTGTCTTGTCCCTAAAACACATCAAAGGGCGCGCAAAGCGGCCCGCAAATCTTTCGCCAGTACCGCACGCCGCTCCGGGCGGGCGTATCGACCGATGTAGGCAGTTTTCCCAGCGGATGACAGCTCGATCAACCCGCTTTCCGGCAGTGATATCCGCACCCAGATCGGATTGAAACTGACGGTCTGCACAACACCGGCGTTTTCCCATTCCACCTGCAACTGCTGTGCGGACAAACGCACACGTTCGTGATCTGTAGCATGGCGCCCGTACACAAAAAGCGCGATGGCTACCGAACCCAATTCAATTCCGGTGAACGGCATCACCAGAGAACCACCTACATCCCAAGCGATCGCCGCAACCATCAGCGACACCACGCTCAGCGACACAAAAAACACAATGAGTTGCTGCGGCGACATGGAACAGTTGCGGCGGAACACCCAGTTGCGCAACCAGCTTTCACCCTGTTCCTGCTGCACATCCAAGCTTTCAGCGGCCGACGGGACACTTTGTGCCGCACGCTCTGCGAGACATTGTTGAGAATCGGCGTTGTGCATTTACATCACCTGAGGTCGTCGTTGGGTCGTGGCGTTTGTCTTGTCACTGACCTATATGAATGATCCATTATAGGTGCGACACCATGTCGCATCGCGGTTCTGCAGATCAATTGACCCTATTTTGCTTGAGATCAACATGGCTCAGTTACATCCTGATCCATGAATGTTGCAAATGCTGATTGCGACAAACTGTCACAGGGTTTTAGTCCTGACGTTGGCCTCTCGGCAATCCGGGATGACGCGCAGTATTGCGCAATTGTTCGACATCGAAAGTGGCCTGACCGGCCTGCGCGCGCTCGGTGCGCGGACGGAATGCATGGCCGTAAACCAGCTCGAATGTCAGGGAAATGCGGCCGTCGGGTCCCGCCGTCGCCTCCAGTGCGTCCGTGAGCCGCTGCCAGGCGCGGGGCGTTCGAAGCCCCGGAGCATGCGCCGCATGCGGCACCGCGCCCAGCGCGCGCAACTCAAGCAGTGCGGCTTGTGCGGACGGCCAGGTCATGCGCACCAGTTCCATGTCCATCACCGGATCGGCAAAGCCCGCCTGAATCAATTCGTCACCGAGGTCATGCATGTCGGTGAAGGCCATCGGCTGGGAGCCGTAGCCGATGGCCCGGCAGACTGCGGCAAGCTCCTTGAGGGTGTCCGGGCCGAAGGTGGTGAAAAACAGCGCACCTTCGGGCTGGAGCTGCCGCCGCCACGCCGCAAGAACCGGTGGGCGATCGCGCTGCCAATCGAGGTAGAGGTTGGACCACAGCACATCGGCCTGGGCGGGGTATTCAGGGTCTGCTGCGTCCACCGCCTGCACCTGCACCTTGCTTTGCCGTCCGAACCAGCGCGCCCAGCCGGAGCGGGCAAAGCGCCTTGCTGCAACCTGCGCCAGCAGTGGCGAGGGTTCGTAGCCGAGGATCTGCGCTTGTGGGTATTGTTGTTGCAGCAAAGCCAGGCCATCGCCCCAGGCGCAGCCCGCGTCGAGGACACGCTGCGCCTGCGCACGCAACAGGGGAAGGCGTTCGGCCATACGCCGCGCCGCCTCCTGCCAGATGAAGGGCGCCGGAAGCCTTGCCAGCCGGTCGCGCGCGCAGGCGGCGGCTGCAAGCCAGCGGGCCTGCTGTTGGGCGGCAAGGAATTGATCGGGGCGATCCATCAGCCAGGGCAGATTGAAGGGGCGACTCCGCGCGAGCGGGCGATATAGTGCGGGGATGTCCGCACTCGAGCGCCCTATTTTGCCTGCCTCGCGCTGGTTTGCGCTGTGGCCCGGTCGTTGCGCGCACTGCGACGCTCGCAGCAGCCAGCCGCTGTGCAATGCCTGTCTGCTGCAAGACCTGCCGCTGCGACCCCGCTGCCCAAGCTGCGGCGTGGCTGTTGCACAGGACGGGCAGATCTGCGGCCAGTGCCTGCTCCACCCCCCGCGATGGGCCGCCGCGCTGACCCTGGGCGACTATCGTTTTCCGAACGATCAATTCATTCTGCGTATGAAGTTCCGTGCCGAACCAGCCATCGGGCGCTGGTTCGGTGACCTGCTCGGCGCGCGCTGGACAGAAGCCGAACTGCCCCTGCCTGACCTCATTCTGCCCGTTCCACAGTCGCGCGAACGGCTGCGCGAACGCGGCTTCAATCCCGCGTGGGAAATGGCCCGGCGCATCGCAACACGACTGCATCGCCCCGCAGATCCGCATTGCCTGCAGCGGGTGCGGCAAGGCATCGCGCAGAGCAAGCTGCCGCTCGACGCCCGTAAGCGCAATATCCGTGGCGCCTATGCCTGTCAGACCCGCTGGGATGGAAAATCCCTGCTGTTGGTGGACGATGTGATGACCTCGGGCGCCACGCTGGCCGAGGCAACCCGCGTGCTGCTGCAACAGGGGGCGGCCGCCGTGCGGGTGGCCGTCGCCCTGCGCACCCCGCTTGATTCCGCACCCTGACTTCTCCGCGCAAACCCATGTTCCACGTCGTTCTGGTGCAACCGGAAATTCCACCCAATACCGGCAACATCATCCGCCTGTGCGCCAATACGGGCTGCTGCCTCCACCTCATTAAACCCCTGGGATTCACCGTGGACGACAAGCAGCTGCGCCGCGCCGGGCTGGACTATCACGAGTACGCCGCGATGCATGTGCACGGCAACTGGGCGCAATTCCTGCAAAGCGCACAGCCCCCGCACGGGCGGCTGTTTGCGTTCACTACGCGCGGCAGTCGGCTGATCGGGGAACAGCGCTTCCAGCCAGGGGACTGGCTGGTGTTCGGTGCCGAGACCAGCGGATTGCCGCAGGACGTACGCGCGCAATTCCCGCCGCAGCAGCGCCTGCGCCTGCCGATGCGCCAAGGGCAGCGCAGTCTGAACCTGTCGAACGCGGTGGCGGTGACGGTGTTCGAGGCGTGGCGGCAAAATGGCTATGCAGGTGGGGTCTGAACAAGGCGCGACCCACGCAGCCAATCTGCGCAAGGCCTACAGACGCAAGCGCACGGTCCAGCACAAGACTCGCCGTCGCGGTGCCATGTCGCCTTTGACAAGAGATTTTTGAGACTGAACTGGAGACAAGACGATGCAAGCGCCTTCGAATGGCCTGACCATCGGCGCCATCGCCCGGGCCGCCGGAGTCAATGTCGAAACCATCCGCTTCTATCAGCGCAAGGGCTTGCTGTGCGAGCCCGATCGACCGCAGGGCAGTTTTCGCCGTTATGGGCACAAGGACATTTCCCGCCTGCAATTCATCAAGTCCGCCCAGCGCTTGGGATTCAGTCTCGACGAGATCGGTGGACTGCTGCAACTCGACGACGGCATGCATTGCGACCAGGCCCGCGAACTGGGCGAACGCAAGCTCCAGGATGTGCGCGCCAAGCTCGCCGATCTCAAACGCATTGAATCGGCCCTGGCGCACATGATTCGCGCCTGCGGCTCCAGCCATGGCGCCCTATCCTGCCCCTTGATCGAAGCGATGCACGGCAGGGTGCGCGACGCCTGATTGCCAACGCAGCGCGAAAGCTCCATGCGTCTGTCAACCATGGCGCTGCGCCGCTTGACTCCGGACTTTGGTACGGCCACAGAGTGCCACCATCGTCAACACTCTGGAGTCTCAGCATGTCGCAACCGCATCCCTCCCGCCAGCCCAATGGCCGTGGCGCGCTGTTCGCCAGCGGACTCGCAGCCATTCTGGCCTCCACCTGCTGCCTGGGGCCACTGATCCTGCTGTCATTGGATATCAGCGGCGCATGGATCGGCAATCTGACTCTGCTCGAACCTGACCGGCCGATCTTCATCGGCGTCGCTCTGATCGCCTTGTGCTTCGCCTACCGCCGTCTGTTCCGCGCGCCTGCGGTATGTCAGCGCGGCGAAGTCTGTGCCACTCCTCGGGTGAACGCCACGTACAGGCTGCTGTTCTGGGTCGTGGCCGCGCTCGTCGTTGTTGCTTTGTCTTTCCCTTTTGTCGCACCGCTCTTCTACTGAAAGGACGCATCATGAACAAAGTCTTGGCCTCCCTTGCCCTCAGCTTTGCGTGCACCGCCCCCGCATGGGCCGCCGTGCAGACCGTGACCATCGCCATACCCGGCATGACCTGTGGGGTCTGCCCGATCACGGTACACAAGGCGTTCACAGGCGTTCCTGGTGTCGAGAAAGTCAGCGTCGATGAATCCAAGAAAGACGCCGTGGTGACCTTTGACGACACCAAGACCAACGTCAAGGCTTTGATCAAGGCCACGACCGATGCCGGGTATCCCTCGACCGTCTCCCAGTAAGGCGACGCCATGTTTCAAGCCCACCCTGCGCGCACAACAGTCTTCGAGATCGGTGGCATGACCTGCAACGCCTGCGCCACCCATGTCAGCAAAGCGCTCGAACACCTGCCGGGGATGCACTCCGCGCAGGTGTCCTACCCCAGGGTTTCGCCCAGGTGTTGGCCGATGCCGAGGTCACACTGGAAAAGATGGCCGCTGCCGTGATCAAGGCGGGCGACTCGGCCCGGCTGGTAGCCCAGCCGCGGTCTGTGGTGCAGGGCCGGTCCGATGACGTCGGGCAAACGGGGCGTGGTGGTGCGGGCCAGGGCCTGCGCATCGCCATCATCGGCAGCGGCGGCGCGGCAACGGCAGCAGCGATCCGCGCCGCGCACATCGCCCACCTGCGGCGCGGAAGCCCGTTCGACACGGGCATCTCGGCCACGGCCCCAGCCATCATGCGCGACAAGCTGCTCGCCCAGCAGCAAGCGCGGGTAGCGGAACTGCGCCACGCCAAGTACGAAAGCATTCTCGACGGCCAACCGATCATCACTACCCTGCACGGCAGCGCGCGGTTTCTGGACACACACAGCCTGACCGTGACCCTGCATGACGGCTCGGAACGCACCGTCGCCTTCGACCGCTGTCTCATCGCCACCGGCGCCAGCGCTGCGATCCCGCCGATCGCCGGGCTGCGTGAGGCGCCGTACTGGACCTCGACTAAAGCGCTGGAAAGCGACGCCATCCCGCCGCGCCTGGCGGTGATTGGCTCCTCCGTGGTCGCGCTGGAGCTGGCGCAAGCATTCGCCCGGCTCGGCAGCCAGGTCACCCTGCTGGCGCGCAGCACCTTGCTCTCTCGGGAAGACCCGGCGATCGGCGCAACGCTGACCGCGGCGTTTGCCGACGAGGGCATCACAGTGCTGACCCACACGCAGGCCAGCGCGGTTCGCTACGCGGAGGACTTGTCCACGTTGACGACCGCGCAGGGCGCGATCCAGGCCGAGCGTCTGCTGGTGGCCACGGGGCGCGCACCCAACACGCACGATCTCGACCTCCAGGCCGCAGGCGTGCAGATCGATGCACGCGGCGCCGTCGTGATGGACGACCATCTGCGCACCCATGTGCCGCACATCTTCGCCGCCGCAGACTGCACCGATCAGCCGCAGTTCGTCTATGTCGCCGCAGCTGGGGGCACGCGCGCAGCGATCAAGATGCTGGGCGGCGAGGCCAGACTCGACCTCTCTGCGATGCCCGCCGTGGTGTTCACCGACCCGCAGGTGGCCACTGTCGGCTTGAGCGAGGCGCAAGCCCAGCTACGCCACATCGAGACCGAGATCCGCACACTGACCCTGGACAACGTGCCGCGGGCGCTGGCGAATTTCGATACGCGCGGCTTTATCAAGCTCGTTACCGAAGCCAGCAGCGGGCGCCTGATCGGCGTGCGAGCAGTCGCCACATACGCGGGCGAACGCATCCAGACCGCCGCACTCGCCATCCGTAACCGCATGACGGTTGCGGAACTCGCCGATCAGTTGCTTCCCTACCTGACCATAGTCGAGAGGCTCAAGCTCGCGGCGCAAACCTTCACGAAGGACGTGAGCCTGCTGTCGTGCTGGGCGGGGTGAGGACCAAGCGCTCTCCGATCAGGGCAGCGGCGCAGTGGCAATGAACCGTGATGGCAACATTGCATCAGCCCTTGCGATGCTGCGCCCCGGACGGCGGCGGTGTGGGATGCAAGGCGCACACCGCAGCCATCGCCTGAGGCAACGCCGCAAACCGCCTGCAGGCCGCATGTGCAGCGCGCAGGGGACTTGTACAGTGTTGCCTGAGATACCGCCGACCGGGTCATTGCGTGCAGTGCGCGCATCGGGCACCTCGCTCGACTTCAGTCACATGCTGAAAAATCGGGCTGGCGCTTTTGCAAAAAGGCCATCATCGCCTCGCGGGCCGCGGGCGCACCGAGCAGTGCCTGGAACAGCGCCTCTTCCGAGCGCATGCGCGCCAGCACCGCCTGCGGTCCTTGGTCGCCCAATCCCTTGAGCAGGCGCTTGGTCGCGCGCACCGATGAGCCGGGAAGGCAGGAGAATTTTTCCGCCTGCACCACTGCATAGGCGCGCAGTTCGTCCGCGGGCAGTACGCGGTTGACCAGCCCCATCGCCCGCGCCTCGGATGCGTCGAACGGCTCGCCGAGCAGCAGCTTTTCCGCCGCGCGCTGGTAGCCGGCGATCTGCGGAAGCAGCAAACTAGATGCGGCCTCGGGGCACAGACCGAGTTGCACGAAGGGCAGCACGAATCGCGCATCATCCGCGGCATAAACGAGGTCGCAGTGCATCAGCAGAGTGGTGCCCACACCGACCGCAAACCCATGCGCTGCGGCGACCAACGGCTTGTCCAGAGTGGCCAGATGGCGCAGGAACTGCAGCACCGGCGCCTCCTCACCCTGCGGCGGGTGGGAGAGAAAGTCCTGCAGATCATTGCCCGCGGTGAAGCTGCCGCCCTCGCCCGCGATCAGCACCGCCTTGACCGCCGCATCGCTGGCTGCGCGCTCCAAGGCGGTGTTGGCCGCTTCGTACATCGCCAAGGTCAGCGCGTTTTTCTTTTCCGGACGGTTGAACACGATGTGCAGCACACCGCTGCGCAACTCCACCTGCACCTGACTCATGGGCTTGTCTCCTGAAAGGGGTGAAGGAGGTCAGACGTTCTCGAAAATCCCGGCAGCGCCCTGACCGGTGCCAATGCACATGGTGACCATGCTGTACTTGGCCTTGCGACGGCGCATACCATAAATGGCCGTGGCCGCACGGACGGCGCCGGTGGCCCCCAGCGGGTGGCCCCAGGCAATGGCGCCGCCCAGCGGGTTGAGCACCTCGGGGTTGATGCCCAGATCCTTCACCACAGCGAGCGATTGCGCGGCGAAAGCCTCGTTGAGTTCGATCCAGCCGATGTCGTCGAGCTTGAGGCCAGCCTTCTCAAGAGCGGCGGGAATGGCGAACTTCGGGCCGATGCCCATAATCTCGGGCGGCACGCCGCGCACCGCGAAACTCACGAACCGCGCCAGCGGCACCAGGTTGAACTGTTTGAGGATTTTTTCGCTGACCAGGATGAGCGCGCCCGCGCCATCGGAGGTCTGCGAGCTGTTACCGGCCGTCACACTGCCCTTAGCCGCGAACACCGGCTTGAGTCGCGCCAGCGCCTCGAGCGTGGTGTCGGCGCGCGGGCCCTCGTCCACAGTCATCTTGCGGGTTTTGATGTCCACCTCGGCCGTGCCCAGACGGGGGAACTTCTCGGCGATGTCCAGCGGGGTGATTTCTTCGTTGAACTCACCCGTCGCAATACCGGCCAGTGCCTTCTGGTGCGAGGCCAGCGCAAAGGCGTCCTGCTCCTCGCGGGTCACCTTCCACTGCTGCGCCACCTTCTCGGCGGTCATGCCCATGCCGTAGGCGATGCCCACATGCTCGTTATTGGCGAAGATGGCCGGGTTGAAGCTGGGATGAAAACCGCCCATGGGGACGCGGCTCATGCTCTCGGTGCCACCGGCAATCATCACATCGGCCTCGCCCACGCGGATGCGGTCTGCCGCCATCTGAATGGCGGTGATGCCCGAGGCGCAAAAACGGTTGATGGTCACGCCGCCCACCGTATCGGGCAGACCAGCCAGCAGCGCGCCGATGCGGGCCACGTTCATGCCCTGATCGCCCTCGGGCATGGCGCAGCCGATGATGGCATCTTCGATCAGCTTGGGATCGAGGCCCGGCACCTGCGCCAGCGCGGCACGGATGACGTGCACCAGCAGATCGTCGGAACGATAGTTTTTCAGCAGGCCGCGCGGGGCTTTGCCCACAGGCGTGCGGGTTGCGGCAACGATGTAGGCGTCTTGAACTTGGCGTGACATGACAGTCTCCAGTAAACGATGCGGCTCAGCCTCGCGGCGCGGGCTGGGCCAATAGGGTGATGGTGCCTTGCGCCGCAGCGCAAAGCAGAGGTTCCTCGCCACGCAGGGCGAAAATCTCGCAACGCACAACCGCCTGGCTGCGCCCTGCGTGCAGCACGACAGCTTCGACACGCAGACGATCCCCCATGGCGGGACGCAGATAGTTGATCTTGAACTCCGAGGTCACCACAGCCGTGCCGAGCACCGAGCCACCGGCGAAGGCCAGTGCGTTGTCTGCCAGATAGCTCAACACCACCGTGGGCGAAGCCGTTTTGTTGCAGCAACTCGGCGCGCAGCGGCAACTCAAGCACGGCGTGCCCAGACGAGAACGCCGTGACCTCGGCCCCCAGATACTGGCTGAACGGCTGTTGCGCCAACACTTGGCGGCCGAGTTCTAGCGTGGCTTGCATGGCGATGGAGCGCGGTCAGTTGCGCACCGGCTTGCCGGTCTGCAACATGCCCATGATGCGTTCCTGGGTCTTGGCCTGGCCGAGCAGTTCGCAGAAATGCTTGCGTTCCAGCGCCATCAGCGTGGCCTCGTCCGCCGGTGCGCCCTCTTCCACGTCGCCGCCGCACAGCACGGTGGCGATGCGGGTGGCAATCTCGTCGTCATAGGCGGAGATGAAGCCGCCATCGCGCAGGTTCACCAGTTGCGCGCGAATGGTGGCCACGCCGTTGCGTCCGAGAACCGGGAAGGTCTGACCCGGCATCGGCGGACGATAACCCGCGTCGAACATCGCACGGACCTGACCCACCGCCACGTGCAGCAATTCGTGGGCATGCATGACGATGGCGTCGCTGGGCAGCAGGTAGCCCAGGTTGCGGCTTTCCAGCGCCGACTTGCCCACCGTGGCCATGGCCGCGGCCTGGAAACCCGTCTTGAGGAAATGCAGGATGTCGCCGCCCTGGGCCTGCTCCGCCGCGCGGCGGGCCAGATAGGTGAGGCCGCCGCCGCCGGGCAGCAGACCCACGCCCATTTCCACCAGGCCCATATAGCTCTCGAAATGCGCCACGCGGCGGGCGCAGTACACACTCAGCTCGGTGCCGCCGCCCAGGGCGATGCCGCTGACCGCAGCCACCACGGGCACCTGGGCGTAGCGCAGGGCGAGCATCAGATCCTGCAGCTTCTTCTCTTCGGGCTCGATGGCCTTCGGGCCACCCGCCATGAAGGCCGGCATCATCGACTGCAGATCGGCCCCCGCGCTGAACGGCCCACCGGAAAGCGAAGTCGGCTGCCAGACCACCACGCCCTTGTAACCCGCCTCGGCCAGTGCCACCGCCTTGTGCAGACCGGCGATGATGCCGGGGCCGATGGTGTTCATCTTGGTCTTGAAACTGGCGACCAGCACATCGTCGGCGCCGGGGGCCGTCCACAGGCGGATCGACTCATCCTCGAACAAGGTGCTGCCTGCCGTGCGCGGGTCGAGCGCGTTCTCGCCGAGCACGGCCTGCTTGAACGGCTGACGGACATAGACCGGCAGGGTGGAACGGCCGACATAGATGTTCTTCGCCGCCGAGTAAGAGCCCTCGGGCTTGTGCACCCCGTCCACCTGACCAACCCAGACGGGCAGCGGCGCGCTGCACAGCGCCTTGTCTGCGGCGATGTCTTCGGCGATCCAGTCGGCGATCTGCTTCCAGCCCGCGGCCTGCCAGCTTTCGAACGGGCCTTCGTTCCAGCCGAAACCCCAGCGGATGGCGAAGTCGAGGTCGCGGGCGTTGTCGGCAATGTCGGCCAGATGCAGGGCCACGTAATGCCACACGTCGCGGAAAATGCTCCACAGGAACTGCGCCTGGGGATTGCTCGATTCGCGCAGGAGTTTGAACCGTTCGGCCGCCGGTTTTTTGAGCATGCGCACCACGATCTCGTCGGCCTTGCCGCCGCCGGGCACGTAGTCGCCCTTGGCGGGATCGAACTTCAGGATGTCCCGTCCCACCTTCTTGTAGAAGCCCGCGCCGGCCTTTTGCCCCAGTGCGCCGTTGGCCACCAGGGTAGCCAGCACGGGCGGGGTGGCGTAGAGCGCGGCGAAAGGATCTTTGTCCGCAGGCAAGGTGTCCTGCATGGTCTTGATGACATGGGCCATGGTGTCCAGGCCGACCACGTCGGAGGTGCGGAAGGTCGCGCTCTTGGCGCGGCCGAGCTTGGATCCGGTGAGGTCGTCGATGACGTCGAACCCCAGACCGAATTTTTCCCCTTCCTTGATGACCGCTAGGATGGAGAACACGCCCACGCGGTTCGCGACGAAGTTGGGCGTATCCTTGGCGCGCACCACGCCCTTGCCCAGCGTGGTGGTCAGGAAGGTTTCGAGCCGGTCGAGGATGGCGCCGTCGGTGCTCGCGGTAGGGATGAGCTCCACCAAGTGCATATAGCGCGGCGGATTGAAGAAATGCACGCCGCAGAAGCGGCGGCGCAAATCGGCATCGAAACCCTCGGACAGCGCGGTGATGGACAGGCCGGAGGTGTTGGAGGCGAAGATGGTGCCTGCGCCCAGATGCGGCGTGACCTTCTTGTAGAGATCGTGCTTCCAGTCCATGCGCTCGGCGATGGCCTCGATCACCAGATCGCAGCTCTGCAGCAGTTCGAGATCGGTCTCGTAGTTGGCCTGGGTGATCTGGCCGGCCTCGGCCGCATCGCCCAGCGGCGCGGGGCTAAGCTTCTTGAGGTTGGCCACGGCCTTGTCGACGATGCCGTTCTTGCTGCCCTCCTTGGCCGGTAGATCGAACAACACCACCGGCACCCGGGCGTTGATGCAATGGGCGGCGATCTGCGCGCCCATGACACCGGCACCGAGCACCGCGACCTTGCGGATATGGATCGTCTGCGTCATGTCAGTTCCTTTGAGGATTTTTGGGAATTCAGGCGAACACCGCCTCGGTGTGCATCAGATTCTTCGCACCGCTGCGCGCCATGCGGATGGCAGCGGCGGATTCGGGATACAGGCGGGCGAAGTAAAAGCGCGCCGTCTGCAGCTTGGCCTGATAGAACGGCGCATCGTCGCCCGCGGCGATCTTGCGCAGCGCCACCTGGGCCATGCGGGCGAATGCGTAGGAGAACACCACGTGACCGGCCACGCGCAGATACGGCACGGCGGCCGCACCGACTTCATCCTTGTCGGCCATGGCCTTCATGCCGAGCTCCATGGTGAGTTTCTGCACCTTGTCGGCCAGGTCGGCCAGCGGGTTGACGAACTCTTGCATGGCCTCGTTCACGCCTTCCTCTTCAATGAAATCGGTGAGGATCTTGCCGAACTTGCGCAGCCGCGAGCCGCCGTCCATCAAGACCTTGCGGCCCAACAGATCGAGCGACTGGATGGTGTTGGTGCCCTCATAGATCAGGTTGATGCGGGCGTCGCGCACGAATTGCTCCATGCCCCATTCGCGGATGTAGCCGTGGCCGCCGAACACCTGCAGGCATTCGTTGGTGGCCTGCAGACCGTTGTCGGTGATGAAGGCCTTGACGATGGGCGTCAGCAGGGAGACGAGATCGTCCGCATCCTTGCGCACTTCGGCGTTGGGGTGGTGGAGCGACTGGTCGAGCAACAGCGAAATCCAATACGCCAGAAAACGTCCTCCCTCTGCCCAAGCTCGCGCCGTCAACAGCATGCGGCGCACGTCAGGGTGGACGAGGATGGGGTCGGCCGGCTTGTCGGGCGCCTTCGGCCCGGACAGCGCGCGCATCTGCAGGCGGTCGCGGGCGTAGGCCAGCGCGTTCTGATAGGCCACTTCGGTCAGCCCGAGCGACTGCATGCCCACGCCCAGACGCGCGCCGTTCATCATCACGAACATTGCCGCCAGGCCCTTGTTGGGCTCGCCCACCATCCAGCCCGTGGCGTCGTCGAGGGTCATCTGGCAGGTGGAGTTGGCATGGATGCCCATCTTGTGCTCGATGCCGGAGCAGAAAATGCCGTTGCGCTCACCCACCTCGGCGTTTGCAGTCGGCAGAAACTTGGGCACGATGAACAGCGAGATGCCCTTGCTGCCCTCGGGCGCACCCGGCAACTTGGCCAGCACCATGTGGACGATGTTCTCGGCCAGATCATGCTCTCCGCTGGAGATGAAAATCTTCTGTCCGCTCAGGCGGTAGCTACCGTCGTCCTGCGGGACGGCTTTGGTGCGGATCAGGCCGAGGTCGGTGCCGCAATGTGGCTCGGTCAGGCACATGGTGCCCGTCCACTGGCCGGCGACCAGCTTGGGCAGGTACAGGTCTTTCTGCGCCGGGCTGCCGTGGGCCATCAACAACTCGACCACGCCTTGCGTCAGGCCGGGATACATGGTCCACGCCTGATTGGCGGCGTTTTGCATTTCGTGCACCGCACTGCCCACCAGATGCGGCAGCCCTTGCCCGCCATACTGAGGATCGGCGGTCAGCGCGGTCCACCCGGCCTGCACGAACTGATCCCACGCCGCCTTGAAGCCCTTGGGCGTGGTGACCGCATGCGACTGCGCGTCGTAATGGCAGCCTTCAATGTCGCCGCTGGCGTTGAGCGGCTGCAGCACCTCGCTGCAAAACTTGCCGGCCTCTTCGCAGACCTGATTGATCAGGTCGGCATCGACCTCCTGATAAGGCGGCAGCGCCTTGAGCGTGCCAGTGGCATCGAGCACTTCGTGCATGACGAACTGCATGTCGCGCAGCGGCGGGGTGTATTGGGGCATGGAGGTCTCCTTTGAATTCGGGGCGATGAAAAAACTGTCAGTGCGTTGCGGCACCTGCACCGGAACCGGCCTGACAGGGCGTAAGTAGTGCCAATCCGGCGGGTGTGGCTTGCGCGCGCAGCAGTGCATCAAGACTGCGGCAGGCCAGCGCCAGGCTGTTGGGTAGCCGCAGCAGGCGGGCGTCGTGGTGCAGCGCCAGGATGTAGCCGTGGATCTGGAACATCAGCTGTTGCGGGTCGGTGTCGGCCTTGAGGTGGCCGCATTCGATCGCCTGCGCGATGGCGCGGCGCACCGCATCGTGCCAAGTCTGGATCATGGCCACCAGCGCGTCGCGCACGGTGCCGGGACGGTCGTCGAACTCGACCGCGCTGGAAATGTAGATGCAGCCGGTCTCCATTTCCACACTCACCCGTTGCAGCCAGCGCTGCACCATGGCCGCGAGCCGCGGCATGCCGCGCGGCTGAGCGATCGCGCGGTAAAACACCTCCTGTTCGAACTGGTCGTGATACGAGCGGATGACCGCAATCTGCAAGTCCTCGCGCGAGCCGAAGTGCGCGAACACGCCCGACTTGCTCATGTCCATGCGATCGGCCAGCACGCCGATGGACAGTCCTTCGAGGCCGATGCGTCCGGCCATCTGCAGCGCGCAGTCAATGATCGCCTGCCGCGTCTGCCGTCCCTTGGCAGAACCGCTCGAAGCAGCAACTTCTGGCACGGAGGTGCTCGCTAGCCTTTCCGCGAGAGGCTTGCCTGCAGGCGATTTGCGCAGCGCGCGGCGTGTAGAAACAGTGGGGCGGCTGGGATTCATGTCGGACGGGAAGGCAAGGGAATGCGGAATAAAAAACGAACGGTCGTACTATTTCTGATTCCCGGCGGTTTGTCAACCTCAACCACATATCCCGCAAACGGGATTGCCGCCTACACTTTGCAGCAGACAGTGCGCTCTGATTGCCGCCCCACACCGCTTCGCACGACCCCGGAGTTCCGCCATGCCTCAAGTCACCCCCCCGCCACTGGAGACCGTGGTGCGCGCCGCCTGTCCGCACGACTGCCCCGACACCTGCGCCCTGCTGGTCACGGTGGAGGGCGGCAGGGCCATCAGCGTGCGCGGCGACCCTGACCATCCCACCACCCACGGCAAGCTGTGCACCAAAGTGTCGCGCTACACCGAGCGCACCTATCACCCGGATCGCTTGCGGCAACCCCTCAAGCGCATCGGCCCCAAAGGCAGCGGGTCATTCGCACCGGTGAGTTGGGACGAGGCGCTCGACGACATCGCCACGCGCTTGAGGGCCATTGCCGAGCGCAACCCGCAGGCCATCCTGCCCTATTCCTACGGCGGCACCCTGGGCTTTGTGCAGGGTGAGAGCATGGCCGCGCGCTTTTTCCACAAGCTCGGCGCCAGCCTGCTCGACCGCACCATTTGCTCCACGGCAGGCGAAGCCGGATTGAACGCCGTGATCGGCGGCAAGCTGGGCATGGATGTGGAGCAATTCGCCCACAGCAAGCTCATTCTCATCTGGGGCAGCAACAGCATTACCAGCAATCTGCATTTCTGGACTTATGCGCAGCAGGCCAAGCGCGCCGGCGCAAAACTGGTCTGCATCGACCCCTGGCGCAATGACACTGCAGAAAAATGCCACGATCATGTGCAACTGCGCCCAGGCACCGATGCCGCGCTGGCCTATGCGCTGATGCACGAGCTCATCACCCACGACTGGCTCGACCACGACTACATCGCGCAATACACCTTGGGCTTCGACGCGCTGCGCGAACGTGCGCTGCAATGGCCGCCCGAGCGGGCTGCTGCGATCTGCGATGTTCCAGTGGCGCAAATCCGCCAGCTCGCACGAGACTTCGGCACCACCTCGGCGGCAGCGATCCGCATGAACTACGGTCTGCAGCGGGTGCATGGCGGCGCCAACGCGGTGCGCGCCATCGCCTGCCTGCCCGCGCTCACGGGCGCATGGCGGCATGACGCCGGCGGGCTGCTGATGTCCAGCTCCCACCATTTCAAGGCCGACACCGCCGCGCTCGAACGCCCCGATCTACTGGCCGGGCGCACGCCGCGCACCATCAACATGGTGACCATTGGCGACGACCTGCTGCGCGAGGCTTCAGCCGACTTCGGCCCGAAGATCGAGGCGGTCATCGTCTACAACAGCAACCCGCTGGCGGTCGCGCCCGAAGGCGACAAGGTACGGCGCGGATTCGCCCGCGACGACCTGTTCACCGTGGTGCTGGAGCACTTTCAGACCGACACGGCCGACTATGCCGACTATGTGTTGCCTGCCACCACCCAGCTCGAACACCTCGACGTGCACAAGTCTTACGGGCACCGCTATTGGCTGGCGAACAACCCGGCCATCGCGCCGCTCGGCCAGTCCAAACCCAACACCGAGATCTTCCGCCTGCTGGCCGCGCGCATGGGCTACACCGATCCGTGCTTTCAGGACACCGATGCCCAGATCGCCGCGCAGGCCATCGCTTCCGACGCGCGCAACGGCGACATTCGCTGGGTAACCCTGCAGACCCGGGGCTGGGCGCGTTTACCCGGCCCCATCGCCCCGTTTGCCCAGGGCGGGTTCCTCACCCCTTCGGGGAAATGTGAATTCTGGTCGCAGCGTGAAGCCGACGCCGGACGCGACCCTCTACCCGAGGTGCTGCTGCCCTACGAGTGCGCCGAGACCGCGCCTGAGCTTGCCGCGCGCTACCCGCTGGCCATGATTTCGCCGCCCGCCCGCCATTTCCTCAACTCCACCTTCGTCAACGTGGACAGCCTGCGCAAAGCCGAAGGCGAGCCCGCGCTTTTGATCCACCCTAACGATGCGGCCCGCCGTAGCATCGCCGACGGTCAGATGGTGCGCGCCTTCAACGACCGCGGCACCACGCTGAGCCGTGCGCGCATCAGCACCCGCACCCGCCCTGGCCAGATCGTGGGACTGGGCATCTGGTGGCGCAAGCTCTCGCCCGGCGGGCAGAACGTCAACGCGCTCACGCACCAGCGGCTCACCGACCTGGGCAGCGGGCCGTGTTTCTACGACTGTCTGGTCGAGGTCGCCACAGCATGAGCGACACGGCGCCTCTGGCCTTCGATGCCGAGAACACCTATCTGGCGTTCCCAGGCCTGTGGTGCTCAGGTCAGCTCAGCGCCGCCGACATCGCCCGCCTGCCCGCGCTGGGCGTGGGCACTGTCATCAATCTGGCGCCGCCCAACGCTTCAAAAATTCTGGCCGGCGAAGCCGAGCAGGTCACGGCGCTGGGGCTGAATTATGTGCAGATTCCGGTGAGCTGGGATGCACCCAGTCCTCATCAGTTCGAGCTCTTCGTGGGGGTGATGGCCGCTGTGGGGCATCAAGCCGTATGGCTGCATTGCGCCAGGAATATGCGCGCCTCGGCCTTCGTCTATCTCTATCGCCTGCTCGTTCGCGGCGAGAGCGAGTCGCAGGCGGCCTGGCCGATGTCGCGGGTCTGGACGCCCAATCCGGTCTGGCAACAGTGGATCACCGCAGTGCGCCGTGCCCGCCGTGCCGGTGCGGGGCAAGACGACGAGTGCTGAACATCTGGAGCGCCATCGCGCCGGAGATCAGACCCCGGCGCGCTGCATCGACGCCAGGAAGGTCTTGGCATCCTCGAAGCCGACTACGCGGCCGACTTCCTTGCCGCCCTTGAAGAAGATAATGCCCGGCGGGCCGAACAGCTGGAAGCGTTTGAGCAGTGCCTTGTCGTCGGCGGTGTTGTTGGTCACATCGGCCTGAATCAGCGTGAAGCCCGCCAAGCGCTGCGCCACGGCCGGATCGGTGAAGGTGAAGTGCTCCATCTCCTTACACGACACGCACCAGTCGGCGTAGAAATCCAGCATCACCGGCTTGGTGCTGCTGGCCACCACACGGTCGAGGTCGGCCACGGTCTTGATGCGCTGGAACTGCACTTTGGACGCTGTGGCCACCGGGCCCGCGCCACCACCCAGACCTGTAAGCGGCTGCAGCAGATTGCGGTTGCCCGCAGCCAGACCGACCAGCAGCACCACGCCCGCCACCGCCAGCGCCACGCCAAAGCCCTTGAACAGCCGCTTCCAGCCGGAGGCCTCGTCGGGCAGGCGGTCGAACACCCGCAGAAAGCTCGCGCTGATGAGCAACAACAGAGCCCACAGCACCATCAGCAACCAGGACGGCAGAACCGGCGCGATCATGTAGAGGGCGGTGGCGATCAGCAGCACACCGAAGAAGGCCTTGACCCCGTCCATCCAGCCCCCCGCTCGGGGCAGCAGTGTGCCCGCGCCCAGACCGACCAAGAGCAACGGCACGCTCATGCCCGCCGCCAGTGAGAACAGGGCCACGCCGCCGATCAGGGCGTTGCCGGTCTGGCTGATGTAGAGCAGCGCACCGGCCAGCGGGGCGGCCACGCAGGGCCCGACGATCAGCGCCGAGATGCCGCCCATGACGAACACACCGGCAAAGTGTCCGCCCTGCATCTTGTCGGAGGTCGAAGACAGCTTGCTTTGCAGCGCACTGGGCACCTGCAGTTCATAGAAACCGAACATCGACAACGACAGCAGTATCAGCAGCGCCGCGAACACCGACAGCACCCACGGATTCTGCAGCGAGGCCGCCAGCCCCTGACCGAGCAAACCTGCGGCCACGCCGAAGGCGGTATACACGATGGCCATGCCCATTGAATACGCCACGGCCAGCGCAAAGCCGCGACCGCGGGAGACCTTTTCACCCTGACCGACGATGATGCTCGAGAGAATGGGAATCATCGGCAGCACACAGGGCGTGAACGCCAGCAGCAGACCGAACACCAGAAACATGGGAATGATGGTCAGCAGGCTGCCCGAGGCCAAGGCCGCGCCGATGCGCGAAGACTCGCCGCCCTGCACCACACTGGCTGACGACGCGGACGCAGCTGCTGCGGTCGCCGGAGTTGTCATCGGCGCGGAGGCCGCAGTGGGTGAGGATGCCGCCTTTGCCCCGCTTGCCGCCCCCATCAAGCCGGCGACCAATCCGTTGGCGCCATTGCCGCCTGTGGAAGGCGCGGCTGCGCCGCCCTGCTCATCCGGCTCGGAAATGCTTACCGTGCCACGACCACCGAAACCGCTCAGGCTCACCGTGGCGAGCTTCTCGATCGGCGGATAGCACAGCCCTGCGTCGGCGCAGCCCTGGTAGGTCACCAGCATCTTGAAGCTGGCCGGCGCCTTGAGCACTGGCAGCGGGATGGACACCAGATCGCGGTAATGCGCCACGTCATGGCCGAGGTTCTTGTCGAAAATGACATGCGCTGGCGGAAAGCCGGGCTTGCCCAATTCCACCCCGGGTGTCTGCGATTCAAAATGGAATCGCTCCTGGTACATGTAATAGCCCTGATGCGCCTTGAACTGCAGCAAAACGGTCTTGGCATCCTGCGCCTTGGCGGTGAACTGGAAGGCTTCGTCCGGCGGCAGAAAGTCGCCCTGCTGCGCCTGCGCCGTCGGCAGCAGCACCCCAGCCCAGAGCAATGAAGCGCCGAACAGCAAGCGGCCGAGCAGCGCCCAAACGCGTGCGTGGTGTGGTGCGTATGTGGCGTGATCGGGCATGAACAGTCTCCTTCGTGTTGTTGTGTCGTCGGCCGACGCCTCTGAACTTGACCGTGCGGACGCGCGTGCGCTACGGCACACATCGGAATATAAGTCTGAAGTCATATTTGAATCCGTCTGGAATTGCCCTGCTTGGCACTCGGGCACGCGATCACGCCCGAAAACGCCGTTGCGTGAGCGTGCGCGCCAGCCACCAGGCCAGCAACAGATCAAGAACCAGCACGGCCAGATGCAGCCATCCCCTTGCGTCGAACTGGCCGAAGAACAGCGGACGCACCAGTTCGACCGCAGCATGCAAGGGCAACACCTGCGCCAGCCACTGCAACGGCTGTGGCAACGCGGCCAGCGGGAAATACACGCCCGACAGAAATGTCATCGGGGTGAGAACCAGGGTGAAGTAATAGGTGAAGAAGTCATAGCCGCGCGCCTTGGCATTGACGATGAGCCCAATGGCCGAGAACACCAACCCAGTCAGCAGCAGCAACGGCAGGACGAGCAGCAAAGACCACTCCCGGCTGATGCCCAGCACCACAATGACCGCCAGGATGGCTACCCCACTGAGCATGGATTTGCTCGCCGCCCAGGTGAGTTCGCCCAGCAGCACATCGTCCAGCGATGTGGGCGTCACCCGTATCGCGTCCCAGGTCTTTTGCACATGCATGCGCGAGAACGCGGAATACAGCGCCTCGAAGCTGGCCGCCATCATCACACTCATGCAGATCGCGCCTGAGGCAAGAAACTGGATATAAGGTACCCCGTGCACCTGGCCGATCAGCGACCCAACGCCAAAACCAAAGGCCACCAGGGTGATGAGCGGCTCGGCGATATTGCCCACCAGGCTGGGTATGGCGAGTTTTTTCCAGACCAGAAAATTGCGCTGCCAGATGGGGAAGAAGCGCAATCGGCGCCGTTCTGTGATGTCGGGCAGGGACATGGGCTGTGCAGCGTCGGGGCCGTGCGACTCAGTCGCGCAACTGACGCCCGGTGAGTTTGAGAAAGACGTCTTCCAGATTGGCCCGGCGATGCATCACGCGCAGTCCCGACAGTGCCTCCAGCGCATGGAGTGCCGGCGCACCGTGGTTGGTGTAGGCGAACAAGCCGTCGCCGCTGCGCTCCAGACGTTGCACCAAGGGGCGCAAGAGTTGCTCCGCGGCGTCAAGACCCTCGCCGTCCATCTCGATGACTTCGGCCTCCACCTGCTCAGCAATCAGCGCGCGCGGGGTGTCCTCCGCAATGCGGCGGCCGTGATCGAGCACCAGGATGCGGTGGCACAACCGCTCGGCTTCATCCATGAAGTGGGTCGTCAGCAGCAGTGATTTGCCCTGCGCGGTCAGCAACTTCAGCCGCTCCCAGATGAGGTGCCGCGCCTGTGGATCGAGCCCGGTGGTCGGCTCGTCCAGAAAAATCAGGTCTGGGTCGTTGACCAGGGCGCGCGCCAGACTCAGGCGCCGCCGCATGCCGCCGGACAACTCGCTGATGCGCGCTTTTGCCTTGGATTCCAGCGCAGCAAACGCCAGCAGTTGCGGCAGACGTGGCCGCAGTTCGGCATCACGCAAACCAAAATAGCGCCCGAAGACCATCAGGTTTTCTTCGACCGTGAAATCAGGATCGAGACTGTCGAACTGCGTGACCACACCCACGCGCAGGCGCGCATGCCGCGCACTGTCAGGCACCGGCTCGCCCATCAGCAGGATGCGCCCACTGTCCGGCTTGGCCAGGCCGAGACAGAGCTGAATCGTGGTGGTCTTGCCCGCCCCATTGGGGCCGATGATGCCGTAGCACTCCCCAGGCTTGAGACGCAAGCTCAGTCCATCCACCACTTGCAACTGGCCGTAGCGCTTGTGCACGCCATGGAGCTCCAGCAAAGCAGGAGCAGACTCGGGCGCGAACTGGGATGGGGCAACAAGCATGGCAATGATGTTACGGTGGGGTCGTGAACTCTGTGCGCTCCAACGAAAAACGCCAGCGGGTGCTGGCGTTCTGCAGATTGGAATGACAGAGAAGCTGCCGCTTTACTCCGACTTGTCTTCCACCGGCGCTGCGTCCGTATCGGGACGATCGACCAGTTCGATCAGTGCCATCGGCGCGTTGTCGCCCACACGGAAGCCGAACTTCAGCGTGCGGGTGTAACCGCCGGGACGGGTTTCATAGCGTGGCCCGAGCACGTTGAACAACTTGGTCACCGAATCCCGGTTGCGCAGGCGGTCGAACGCCAGACGGCGGTTGGCCAGTGATGGCTTTTTGCCCAGGGTGATGAGCGGCTCGACCACGGCGCGCAATTCCTTGGCCTTGGGCAGCGTGGTCTTGATGGCCTCATGCTCGATCAGCGAATTGGCCATGTTGCGAAACATGGCCTTGCGATGGCTGGAGGTGCGATTGAGTTTGCGAAGTCCGTTTCCGTGACGCATGGTGCTTTCCTTTCTTTATGAATAAGGGCCAGCCGGATCAGGTACTGGCCTTGCACTGCCGGATACTCTATCCGGCGAATCTGAAAATCGGTCGGTCAGCGCTTGTCCAGGCCGCTTGGTGGCCAGTTTTCGAGTTTCATGCCCAGCGTCAGGCCACGAGCGGCAAGCACTTCCTTGATTTCGTTGAGCGACTTGCGGCCGAGGTTCGGGGTCTTGAGCAACTCGGTTTCGCTGCGCTGGATCAGGTCGCCAATGTAATAGATGTTCTCTGCCTTGAGGCAGTTGGCCGAGCGTACAGTCAACTCGAGCTCATCCACCGGGCGCAGCAGGATCGGGTCATAGGTCTGCGCACCAACAGCAGCTTCGGAGGCTTCGGTGGTTTCGGCGCCTTCGAGGCTGGCAAACACCGAGAGCTGCTCGACCAGAATGCGGGCAGAAGAACGGATGGCCTCTTCGGCACTGATCACCCCATTGGTCTCGATTTCCATGACCAGCTTGTCCAGATCGGTCCGCTGCTCCACGCGCGCGCTTTCCACGGCGTAGCTCACGCGGCGCACGGGAGAGAACGAGGCATCCAGCACGATGTGGCCGATGCTCTTGCCACCCTCGTCACCGTAATTGCGCAAGGTGCCAGGAACATAGCCGCGGCCCTTTTCCACCTTGATCTGCATGTCGATCTTGCCGCCCTGCGACAGGTGCGCGATCACATGATCCGGATTGATGATCTCCACATCATGCGGCGTCTGGATATCGGCGGCAGTCACCACGCCCTCACCTTCCTTGCGCAGCGACAGAGTGACTTCATCTCGGTTGTGCAACTTGAGCACCACGCCCTTGAGATTGAGCAACACACCGATCACGTCTTCCTGCAGGCCGTCGACCACGGAATACTCATGCAGCACCCCATTGATGCTGACTTCGGTTGGCGCATAGCCAACGAGCGAGGACAACATGACACGGCGCAAGGCATTACCGAGAGTGTGGCCATAACCGCGCTCGAACGGTTCGAGAACGACCTTGGAGCGGTTATGACCGAGCGATTCAACCTGAATCGATTTGGGGCGAAGAAGTGCTGTTTGCATGAGGCTTCCTGTTCTATACCCTCCGCTCGTTACGCGGATAAGGCCGAGGTGAGCAGTCGCCGGCGGAGCCGCGGCGACACAGACACACCCTGGCAATGACCAAGGCGTGATAAACAAAAAAGATCAGCGGGAATACAACTCGATGATCAACGATTCGTTGATGTCGCTGGCGAAGGCGTCGCGATCCGGCGCCATCTTGAAAACGCCTTCCATCTTGGATGCATCAACCTGAACCCAATCAGGAAATCCATTGGACTCGGCCAATTTCACAGCTTCCTGAATTCGCGCCTGGTTACGCGACTTTTCACGCACGGCCACCACATCGCCTGCCTTGACCTGAGCGGAAGGAATGTTCAACAACTTGCCATTCACCGTAATGGAACGATGGCTCACCAGTTGCCGTGCCTCGGCGCGAGTGCTGCCATAACCCATGCGGTACACCACATTGTCGAGACGCGACTCCAGCAAACCCAGCAAGTTGGCGCCGGTGTTCCCCGAGCGCCGCTGCGCCTCTTCGTAGTAGCGACGGAACTGGCGCTCGAGCACGCCATACATGCGCTTGACCTTCTGCTTTTCGCGCAGTTGCTTGCCATAGTCGGAGGTGCGTGAACCCGACGTACGGCCGTGCTGGCCGGGCTTAGTTTCAAGCTTGACCTTGGAGTCAATGCCGCGGCGTGCGCTCTTGAGAAAGAGGTCTGCACCTTCGCGGCGAGTCAGTTTGCCTTTGGCACCAATAAAACGAGCCACTTGGAATTCCTTTCGTTACTGCCATGCCATTCATTGCATGGGAGCCCGAGAACATCGGGCAGTGGGCTTAAAGAAAAACGCCCAGCCGCCAGGGAGATGGCATGCCAAGCGAGCAGGTGAAATTAAATCGGCGATGTAATGCGAAGCGACAGAAAACGACCGCTTCAACCCGGCGACATCAAACGCGACGGCGCTTCGGCGGGCGGCAGCCGTTGTGTGGAATCGGGGTGACGTCTTCGATTAAAGTCACCTTGATGCCCAGATTGTTCAGCGCACGAACCGACGATTCACGCCCGGGACCAGGGCCCTTGATAAACACTTCCAGATTCTTGATGCCGCACTCCAGTGCAATACGCCCGGCCTGTTCGGCGGCGACCTGTGCAGCAAACGGGGTCGATTTGCGCGAACCCTTGAAGCCTTGTGCACCCGATGAGGAGGCGGACAGCGCGTTACCTTGGCGATCCGTGATGGTGATGATGGTGTTGTTGAACGACGCATGCACATGCGCAATGCCGTCAGAAACGTTCTTCCGAACTTTCTTGCGGGCGCGTTGGGCCGCGCTGTTCTGGGTGGATGGTTTAGCCATTTGCTCTGATCCTTGCTTATTTCTTCAGCGAAATGCTGCCCTTGCGGGGGCCCTTGCGGGTCCGTGCATTGGTACGCGTGCGCTGACCGCGAACCGGCAAACCACGGCGGTGGCGGAAGCCACGGTAGCAACCTAGATCCATCAAACGCTTGATGTTGACAGAGATCTCACGGCGCAGATCACCTTCGATGGTGAGTTTGCCAATAGCATCCCGCACTTTCTCAAGCTCGGTGTCGGTCAGGTCTTTGATGCGCTTGTTGTAAGGAACGCCGGAAGCATCACAAATGGCACGCGCTGTCGTGCGGCCAATTCCATAGATTGCCGTCAGGCCGATCTCGGAGTGTTGTTGTGGCGGAATGTTAATACCAGCAATACGTGCCATTGAATACCTCGAACTTCAAAAATAATTTGGGTTCAACCCTGGCGCTGCTTGTGGCGCGGGTCTGTGCAAATCACGCGAACAACGCCCTTGCGCCGGATGATTTTGCAGTTACGGCACATTTTTTTGACTGATGCGCTCACTCTCATGATGATCCTTTCTTACTCTTACTTGGCACGGAAAACGATCCGAGCACGTGACAAATCATAGGGCGTCAACTCAACGGTGACTTTGTCGCCTGGGAGAATGCGGATGTAATGCATGCGCATTTTTCCGGAAATATGGCCAAGCACCGTGTGACCGTTTTCCAGTTTGACTCGGAAGGTTGCATTGGGCAGATTTTCGAGAATCTCCCCCTGCATTTGAATGACGTCGTCCTTGGACATAAAACCCCGTTAACGTGCTCCGCCCAAGCCAGATTTGAAATTGGCCTTTTTGAGCAGTGCATCGTATTGATGTGACATGGCATAAGCCTGCACTTGTGCCATAAAATCCATCGTAACCACAACAATAATCAGCAGAGAAGTACCACCAAAACTAAATGGCACATTGTATTTCAAAACCAGAAACTCAGGAAGCAGGCAGACCAAGGTGATGTAGATGGCACCAACCAGAGTCAGTCGCATGAGGACCTTGTCGATGAATTTTGCCGTTTGCTCGCCCGGTCGTATCCCAGGAATGAATGCACCGCCCTTCTTCAACTGATCAGCCGTTTCGCGGCTGTTGAATACTAGGGCAGTATAGAAAAACGCAAAGAAAATGATCGCCGTCGCATAAAGCAGAATATAGAGAGGTTGCCCGGGTGACAAGGCCCCAGCGAAATCTTTCAGCCATCCCATTCCTTTAGCTGCACCAAACCAACTCACTGCGGTTGCGGGCAACAAAATAATGGACGAAGCGAAAATCGGCGGAATGACGCCAGCCATGTTCAACTTGAGTGGCAAGTGCGAACTTTGGCCACCATACACCTTGTTGCCAACCTGACGCCGTGCATAATTCACCAGAATCTTACGCTGGCCACGCTCGACAAACACAACAAAATAGGTAACGAGAATCACGATGGCCAGGACGAAAAGGGCCACTAGCACACTCATGGCTCCAGTACTCACCAGCTCCATCAAACCAGCAATGGCCGAGGGCAAACCTGCAACGATTCCAGAAAAAATAATGATCGAGATTCCATTGCCCAAGCCCCTCTCGGTGATCTGCTCGCCGAGCCACATCAAGAACATGGTGCCGGACGTCAGGGTCAGGACAGCAGATAACAGAAACCCGATTCCTGGATTGATCACCAATCCTGGCGATGCTTGCAAGGCTACCGCTATGCCGAAAGACTGAAAAAGCGCCAGAACCAGCGTGAAATACCGGGTATATTGCGTGGTTTTACGGCGGCCTGCCTCGCCTTCCTTTTTCAAAGCTTCCAGCGATGGAACAACGTAAGTCAACAACTGCATGATGATCGATGCCGAGATATACGGCATGATCCCCAGCGCGAACACAGTGAAGCGTGCGAGCGCCCCGCCCGAGAACATATTGAACAGGCCGAGTATTCCGCTTGAATTGTTTTTGAACAACTGCTGCAGATGCGCCGGGTCGATACCCGGAACCGGGATATGCGCCCCAATACGGTAGACAACCAGTGCGCCCAGCAGGAATAACAAGCGACGGCCAAGGTCGCCATATTTGCCCTGCTGCGCCACGCTAGAACTGGCCATGTTAATAGTTCCGTGTTTCAGGCTACTGCTGCGGCTGCGTCGGCAACGCTGCCGCCAGCTGCCTCGATGGCGCTCCGTGCGCCCTTGGTGGCAAGCATGCCCTGCAGCTTGACTGCACGCGAGATCGAACCTGATGCAATGACCTTGACCGTGCGCGACAGATCCGGCACCAAACCATGTGCCTTGAGAGTTAGCATGTCGATCTCATCTTCCTGTAGGCGATTGAGATCCGCCAAAGTGACTTGGGCGCTGTAGCGTGCAATGGGCGATTTGAATCCGCGCTTGGGCAGTCGGCGTTGCAGCGGCATTTGACCGCCTTCAAATCCGACCTTATGAAAACCACCGGAACGGGATTTTTGACCCTTGTGTCCGCGGCCTGCGGTTTTACCAAGGCCCGAACCCATTCCCCGGCCGACACGGCGCTTGGCATGCTTCGCGCCACTGGCGCGCTTGATGGTATTGAGTTGCATATCGAATCTCACAAATTCTTCTGTCATGCGAAACCTGACGCAGCAGCAAACGGAGTTCTGCGTTTGCTGCAAGCGCTCAAGCGCAAATTTCAACCAGATAACTGACCTTGCGGATCATTCCGCGTACTGCTGCCGTGTCTTCGAGTTCGCGCACGCTGCCGAGCTTGCGCAGGCCAAGACCACGCACAGTCGCGCGATGCGATTCACGCGTCCCGATCACACTGCGAACGAGTTTGACCTTGATGACTTTTTTATCACTCATGATGTTCAGCCCAGAATCTCTTCGACAGTTTTGCCACGCTTCATGGCAATTTCCTGGGCAGAACTCATATTGCCCAAGGCATCCAGGGTTGCACGAACCATGTTGTAGGGATTGGTTGAACCATGGCTCTTGGCCACGATATCGGTAATCCCCAACACTTCAAACACGGCGCGCATCGGCCCACCTGCGATGATGCCCGTGCCCTGCACCGCAGGCAGCATCATGACATTGGCAGCGCCATGCTGTCCCATGACCTTGTGATGCAACGTACCACCCTTGAGCGGAACCTTCACCATATTGCGACGCGCCTGCTCCATCGCCTTCTGAACGGCGACAGGCACTTCACGCGCCTTGCCCTTGCCCATGCCGATGCGCCCATCACCGTCACCCACGACTGTCAAGGCGGCAAAACCGAGAATACGACCACCCTTGACGACCTTGGTGACGCGGTTGACCGCAATCATCTTCTCACGCAGACCATCGTCGCGTGCTTCGTTGGCAAACTTATTTTGAACTTTAGCCATGATGTGCCCGTTCTCAGAACTTCAGGCCGGCTTCGCGCGCAGCCTCAGCGAGCGCCTTCACGCGCCCATGAAAGCGAAACCCCGAACGGTCGAAGGCAACGGTGTCGATCCCGGCAGCCTTGGCCTTTTCGGCGATGCGCGCACCCACTGCAGCAGCCGCGGCAAGATTCCCACCGTGACCTTGGAGTTGACTGCGCAATGCAGCTTCTACCGTGGAGGCAGAGGCGAGAATGCGGTCGCCCTCGGCAGAAATGATGCTGGCGTAAATATGCTGGTTGGTGCGATGCACCGAGAGTCGCACGGCGCGCAGACGCGCAATACGGCGGCGTGTAGCCTGAGCACGACGCAGGCGGGCAATGTTTTTGCTGATCATGATCCTGGCCTTTACTTCTTCTTGGTTTCCTTGATCACCACGACTTCGTCTGCATAGCGCACACCCTTGCCCTTGTAGGGCTCTGGCGGACGATAGGCGCGAACTTCTGCGGCGATCTGGCCAACGAGCTGCTTATCCACACCCTTAATCACGATTTCGGTGGGGGTGGGCGTCTCGACCTTGATGCCTTCCGGCATGTCCTTGATGACCGGGTGGGAAAAACCGATCGACAGATTGAGCTTCGAACCCTGGGCTTGCGCCTTGAAGCCGACGCCAACAAGCGTCAGCTTGCGCTCGAAACCCTTGGAAACACCGTGCACCATGCCAGCGACCAAGGCGCGCATCGTGCCAGACATGGCATGTGCTTCGCGTGACTCGTTTGTCGGTGCAAAGGTGAGAGCGCCATTGTCCTGCGCAATACGAACCCCGGCGAATTGGGCGCGCTGTAATTTGCCCAGACCACCCTTGATGGCGATCATGTCTTCAGTGAGACTCACTTCGACTCCTGCGGGCACCTGGACCGGATATTTTGCAATACGTGACATCGTCGTTCTCCTTAGGCCACGTAGCAGAGCACTTCACCACCCACGCCAACCTGACGCGCCTTGCGATCGGTCATCAGCCCTTGCGGGGTGGAAACAATCGCAACGCCGAGGCCATTCATGACCTGCGGGACGCTTTCCTTGCCACGGTAGACACGCAGACCCGGGCGGCTGACACGCTCCAGGCGCTCAATCACCGGCTTGCCTGCGTAATACTTCAGCGAAATTTCAAGATCGGCCTTGGCGTCGCTCTCACGGCGGATGTTGAAGCCGTCGATATAGCCCTCTTCGTGCAGGACTTGAGCGATTGCCGCTTTGATCTTCGAAGCTGGCATCGTTACCTTCGCCTTGGCGACCATCTGCGCGTTACGAATACGCGTCAGCATGTCGGCGATGGGATCACTCATGCTCATCAATACTCTCCTAAAAACTTTTGGCGTCTGGCCGGGATGGTGAACCGAACTCGACTGACTGTCTGAATGAACGATTACCAGCTGGATTTGGTCACGCCAGGGATTTCCCCGCGGAACGCCAGCTCACGAATTTTGCTGCGCGACAGGCCGAAACGACGGAAGGTTCCGCGCGGACGTCCGGTGATGGCACAGCGATTGCGCAGACGCGTTGGGCACGAATTGCGCGGGAGTTGCTGAATTTTCAGACGCGCTTCGTGGCGCTCTTCAAACGACTTGGACGTGTTGTCCACGATGGCCTGCAGTTCGGCACGTTTCGCAGCAAATTTCGCCACCAAGTCTTCGCGCTTTTTTTGACGGTTAATGAGGGACAGTTTTGCCATGATGACCTCAGCTCTTGAAGGGGAAGCGGAACGCAGCGAGCAGCGCCTTGCACTCTTCGTCTGTTTTCGCGGTCGTGGTGACGCTGATATTCAAACCGCGCAGCGCATCCACCTTGTCATACTCGATTTCCGGGAAGATGATCTGTTCCTTGACGCCAATGTTGTAGTTCCCACGGCCGTCGAAGGCGCGCGCGGAAATGCCGCGGAAGTCACGCACACGCGGCAGCGCGATGGTCACGAACCGATCGAGGAAGTCATACATACGACCACCGCGCAGCGTCACCATGCAACCGATCGGCAGATCTTCACGGATCTTGAAGCCGGCAATCGCCTTGCGCGAGCGGGTCACGACGGGTTTCTGCCCAGCGATCTTGGTCAGATCACCGACGGCGTGCTCCATCACCTTCTTGTCGGCCACCGCTTCGGAGACACCCATATTGAGCGTCACCTTGGTCAGGCGCGGCACTTCCATCACCGACTTGTAGCCAAACTTGGCCATCAACTCGGGAACGACTTTATCTTTATAAATTGTCTGCAGGCGCGACATAAATCCTCCGGTCAGCCCTTGATCTGCTCGCCACTGGACTTGAAGACGCGCACTTTGACGCCGTCCGCCAGGGTCTTGAAGCCGACGCGGTCGGCTTTGCCGGTCGCCGGGTTATATATGGCCACATTGCTCTGATGAATTGCCAGGTTGCGCGACACCACGCCACCCGCCTCGCCCTTCATCGGATTGGGGCGCACGTTTTTCTTCACGGCGCGTACACCCTCCACCACCAGATGGTCGTCACCTGCACGCGACATCACCCTGCCGCGGCGACCCTTGTCGCTGCCAGCAATGACGATCACTTCATCATCCTTGCGAATCTTGTTCATCACGAATCCTTTTCTCGCTCGCTCAAAGCACTTCAGGTGCCAGAGAAACGATCTTCATGAAGCGCTCGGTACGCAGTTCGCGCGTCACCGGCCCGAAAATGCGAGTCCCGATCGGCTCGAGTTTTGCGTTGAGCAACACCGCGGCATTGCCATCGAACTTAATCAGGGAGCCATCGGCGCGGCGCACGCCCTTGGCAGTGCGAACGACCACAGCACTGTAAACCTCGCCTTTTTTCACGCGACCACGCGGCGCAGCTTCTTTGATGCTGACCTTGATGATGTCGCCCACGCCGGCATAACGGCGCTTAGAGCCGCCAAGTACCTTGATACACATGACGGATTTGGCGCCCGTGTTGTCGGCGACATCCAGTCTGGATTGCGTCTGAATCATGTAATTTCCTTCACCCAACTTAGTCGCACTGCGTGCGCCAGTCTTGGCTCCCTGGTGCGGGAATTGACCTGTGTAGTTCTTCTTCGGGGCGTCGCGGCTAGCGCATGGTGCCTTTGTGCATGGTGCCTTTGTGGCACCTTCCACCATTCCGCTGCCGTTTGCTTCGGCCCAAACCGCAAATCGAAGCCAGCCACCTAAAAGTCGAAGCTTGTTATTTTGCAGCGCCTCTGCGAACCTGTCAACTTGTTTTTTCTGTGCGGTTGCTGCGCCGCCCACAATGCATTGCACTGCTTAATGCGGAAATCAGTATCACAGCGGCATAGTCGATGGTCGATCCCTCTCGAACGAGCCCGCTCCCCACGAGTGCGAGGTGCGCAGTCCAGGCAGCCGCGCCTGCCCTGATCGCGCGCCGCCACCAACCCGTTGCGCAGCCACTTCCCCCGACCCATGCGGCCAGCGCACCGGTCACGGCGCCGACAAACAAAGGCATGACACTCGTCTGCACAAACCAAAGTAAAAAGATCGAAACCATGAAACGTGATAGAAAGATCGGCTTTTTTGTTGAAAGCCGATGGAGTAGCTGTTTTTCCCGATGGACGGTGCCGACGAACGGAAATACTCTCCCGGGTACAGTCAACGTCAGAACCCTCTGGCGCATTCCTGATTTGATCAGGATCAGGCGCATCAGGGCACGACAGTTCTTAAAATCACGATTTACCTATGTTGCTCGCTGCCATCGGACTCAACCACCAAACCGCCCCTGTCGGGGTGCGGGAGCGTCTGGCGTTCTCGGCAGACACCTTGGTAGATGCCTTGCAGCGTCTGAAGGCATCCATGCTATCGGGCAGAGGCAGCGGCCCGGTTGAGGCAGCGATTCTATCGACCTGCAACCGCACCGAGATCTATTGCGCGGCGGAAAACGATCCGCGCGATGCGCTGCTGCACTGGCTATCCAGCGAGCGCAATGTGCAGCTCGGCGATCTGTCCGACCACAGCTACAGGCTCGTGCAGGACGGCACTGTGCGGCACGCGTTTCGCGTGGCCAGTGGACTCGACTCAATGGTGCTGGGAGAGCCGCAGATCCTGGGGCAGATGAAGGAAGCGGTGCGCGTGGCCTCCGATTCAGGCGCCCTGGGCAGCACGCTGAATCAGATGTTCCAGCGCACGTTCTCAGTCGCCAAGGAGGTGCGCACCAACACCGAGATTGGCGCACATTCGGTCAGCATGGCGGCTGCCAGTGTGCATCTGGCACAGACCGTGTTCGAGAGCCTGAGTGATTGTCGCGTGCTGTTCATTGGCGCCGGCGACATGATTGAACTCGTCGCCACCCACTTTGCGGCGCATCAACCCAAGAGCATGGTGATTGCCAATCGCACGGTCGAGCGGGGCGCGCGCCTAGCGCAGCGTTTCGGAGCGGAAGCCATGCGTCTGTCCGACGTACCACAGCGGTTGGCGGAATTCGACGTGGTGGTTACCAGTACTGCCAGCACTCTGCCCATCATCGGCCTGGGTGCGGCCGAGCGCAGCATCAAGCAACGACGCCACAAGCCGGTTGTCATGGTCGATCTGGCCGTGCCGCGCGATATCGAGCCCGAAGTGGCGCAGCTGCGCGACGTCTACCTTTACTCGGTGGACGATCTGTCGGCTCTGGTGCGCAGCAATACCGAAAAACGCCAGGCTGCCATCGAGCAGGCGGAAGCCATCATCGAAAACCGGGTGCATGGCTTTCTGGAATGGCTCGATCTGCGCTCGCAGGTGCCCTTGATCCAGCGCCTGCAGTCGCAAAGCGAGCAATGGCAGGCGCATGAAGTCGAGCGCGCACGCCGCTTGCTCGCGCGTGGTGAACCGCCCGAAGCCGTCCTAGACGCTCTCGCCCGTGGCTTATCGCATAAATTCCTGCACGGCGCGTTCACCGCACTGCATCACGGCGATCCGGGACATCGCCAGGTCGTGGCGCAAGCGGTCGAGCGGGTATTCCTCTGCCCGCACCGGGGCGGTGCCGACACATCATCTGACGTGTCGGTCTAGCGACACTTTCCGCCTGCATTGAACCGGCCATGCACCTGAGCGCATGGCCTCTTGCATCGCCCCTGCGCTTGAACTCTCTTTCATGAAGCCTTCCCTGTTGGACAAACTCGAGCAGATGCAACGCCGCGCCATTGAGCTCAATGCCCTGCTCGCCGACCCAAATTGCACCGCCAACATGGAGCGCTATCGCAGCATCACGCGGGAGCTGGCAGAACTGCAGCCCATCGTCGCGTTGTTCGGCCGGTTCCAGACCCGGACAGACGATCTGGCGCAAGCCCAGTCCTTGCTGAACGACCCCGACATGAAAGACCTAGCGCAGCAGGAGATTCAGGATGCACGCGCTGCACTCACCGAGTTGGAGGCGCAGTTGCAGGTGGCGCTTCTGCCGCGTGACCCAGATGACAGTCGCAATGTATTCGTGGAAATTCGCGCAGGGACCGGCGGCGAGGAGTCGGCACTGTTCGCCGCTGATTTACTGCGCATGTACACGCGCTACGCCGAGCGCAAGCGCTGGACGACCGAGCTGATGAGCGAAAGCCCCAGCGATCTGGGCGGCTACAAGGAAGTGATTCTGCGCATCGCGGGCGAAGGCGCTTACGGACTGCTGAAGTATGAATCGGGCGGACACCGTGTGCAGCGCGTGCCCAAGACCGAAACCCAGGGCCGCATCCATACCAGTGCGGCAACGGTGGCGGTCATGCCCGAGATGGACGAGGCGCAGGCGGTGCAGATCAACGCGTCCGATTTGCGCATCGACACCTTCCGCGCCTCGGGCGCTGGAGGCCAGCACATCAACAAGACCGATTCGGCCATCCGCATCACCCATCTGCCGACCGGGCTGGTGGTGGAATGTCAGGATGAGCGCTCGCAGCACCGCAACAAGGCCCGGGCGCTGTCGGTGCTGGCCGCGCGACTGGCCGAGCGCGAACGGCAGGCGCGGCAGGCGACGGAAGCGGCAACGCGCAAAAGCCTGGTGGGTAGCGGCGACCGTTCCGACCGCATCCGCACCTACAACATTCCGCAGGGGCGTGTCAGCGAGCACCGCATCAACCTCACGCTTTACAAGATTGACGCCATTCTCGACGGCGACCTGGACGAACTGCTGACCGCCTTGCAGACTGAAGATCAGGCCGAGCAGCTTGCTGCGCTTGGAGCGACCTGAGGTGAAACAGCCCCCTGTCTCGATGCGCGTGCGCATCCCCGAGAGGCAGTTTCTTCGGAACAGCCGTGCGGAACTGGCATGACCCGGCTGGCTGACTGGACGCAGGCAAGCGGGCTGATCCGGCTGGACGCACAAGTTCTGGTCAACGCCGTGCTGGGCTGGAGCCGAGCGCAGCAGCTAGCGCATCCCGAGCAGGAACTGCGCGACGCCGATCTCGCGCGGCTCAACCTCCTCGCTGCCCGGCTACGCGCGGGTGAACCGCTGGCCTATGTGCTGAGCGAGCGGGAGTTTTATGGGCTGACCTTCCAGGTCACGCCCGATGTGCTCATTCCCCGGCCTGATACCGAACTGCTGTTGGAACTAGCCCTGCAGAAACTCGATGTCTTGCCGCCCTCTTCCAACCTGCGTGCGCTCGACATGGGCACGGGCAGCGGCGCGATTGCCGTGGCGCTGGCTCATGCGCGGCCGCTGACGCAGGTCTGGGCGCTCGATACCAGCACGGCCGCATTGGCCGTGGCACAAGCCAACGCGCAGCGCCTGCTGCCCGCACAGCGGGCCGGGGGCGCGATTCGCTTCGTGCAGTCCAACTGGTTTTCGGCGCTGCGCGATGCAGGGGCTGCTGCGCCGCGCTTTCACTGCATCGTCTCCAACCCACCTTACATTGCGCAGCATGACCCGCACCTGCCTGCACTGCTGTATGAACCGATGTTGGCGCTCACCGGGCTGCAACCGAGCGCAGACGGCCTGAGTGACATCCGCCACATCGTCGCGCAGGCCGCCGAGTTTCTGTTTGATGACGGCTGGCTGTTGCTGGAGCATGGGTATGACCAGGCTGATGCGGTGCGCGCCCTGTTGTCCGCGCAGGGCTTCCGCACGGTATTCAGCGCACGCGATCTGGCGGGTATCGAGCGCGTCAGCGGGGGGATTTGCCCACGCCCACGTTCCACGCAAAGCGCCCCTAAAATTGCGTGATCGACATTAAATAGGAAATCGGTCATGTCCAGCGTGCAGGAACAGATTGATCAAATCGTCAAAAATCATGACGTCGTGCTCTTCATGAAAGGGTCGCCGCAGTTTCCCATGTGCGGGTTCTCAGGCCGGGCGGTGCAGTTGCTCAAGTCCTGCGGCGTCAGTCAGATTAAGGCGGTCGATGTGTTGCAGGACGAGGGGATCCGTCAGGGCATCAAGGAATACGCCAACTGGCCGACCATCCCACAACTTTACGTCAAGGGAGAGTTCATCGGCGGCTCGGACATCATGGCCGAAATGGCGCAGAGCGGCGAGTTGCAGGCTCTTCTGGGCAGCCTGAAGTAAACCGTCCCGGCCGCGCGTTTGAATTCGACTCCCGCCTCCAGCGCCCGGCCGCGGCTCATCGTGGCGCTGACCGGGGCCACCGGCATCGTCTACGGTGTGCGTCTGCTGCAGCATCTGCGACGGCTGGGCACGGTGGACACCCACCTCATCATGTCCGCCGCGGGCATTCTCAACCTGAAGGTGGAACTGGAGATCGACCGCAAATCGGTAGAAGCCCTGGCCGATGTTGTCCATCCTGTCGGTGACATCAGCGCCAGCATTGCCAGCGGCTCGTTTTCCACACTGGGCATGGTGGTGGCGCCATGCTCCATGCGGACCCTGGCGTCCATTGCCCACGGGTTCTGCGACAACCTCATCACCCGCGCGGCGGATGTGTGCCTCAAGGAGCGGCGCAAGCTGGTGCTGCTCCCCCGTGAGGCACCACTCAACCTGGCGCATCTGCGCAACATGGCCGCCGTGACCGAAATGGGCGGCATCATCTTCCCACCGCTCCCCGCGTTTTATCTGCGACCCGGCAGCATCGAGGCCATGGTGGATGGTAGTTTGGCCCGCGTGCTCGATCAGTTCGGCCTTGCACATGACCTCGGCGTCGAGTGGAACGGGATCAAATCAACCTAAATTCGGCGTCGCAGCGTGGCGATTTGTCCAATGTCATTGTGAGCATGTGTGACTCGGTCCTATAAAGACAGATTCTTTTGGAGTCTGCCATGAACAAACCCTCCGCCACACGCCGTACCGCCTCCCGCCCTGCCGCAAAAAAGGTCGCCGCCAAAACCTCTGCCAGCCGCCGCGCCACGCCGCATGACAGGGTTGACCAAGGCGATATTCCGCCGCATCTGACCGCAGCCGGCGTACGCAATTTTGTGCTTGAGCAATCGCAGGAGGCCGCGCAGCAAGCCGAGCTGGCTGCGCTGAACAACATCCTCCAAAGCGCATCCGCAGCAGAGGACACCAGCGAAGGTGTTCAGGCCATTCTCGAGGGCGACGCGCCCGACGACGCACAGGCGATGCGTACTGCGCTCGGTCTTCCGGCAACCGCTGCCGCGCCGCGCGGCACCAGCGACGAACTGGCAGAAGACTGGCGCAAGGGCGGCTATCCGTACAAGTACAAAATGCTGCGCCGCGATTACGAACGCGAAAAGTTCGTGCTGCAGACCGAACTGCTCAAGCTGCAGGCCTGGGTCAAAGAGACGCAGCAGCGCGTGGTCATCCTGTTCGAGGGCCGGGATGCCGCCGGCAAGGGCGGCACCATCAAGCGCGTGATGGAGCATCTCAACCCCCGCGGCGCGCGGGTGGTCGCTCTCGAAAAGCCCAGCGAGGTCGAGCGCGGGCAGTGGTATTTCCAGCGCTATGTGCAGCATCTGCCAACGGCTGGCGAAATCGTGCTGTTCGACCGCAGTTGGTACAACCGCGCCGGAGTGGAGCGGGTGATGGGCTTTTGCACCCCGGCGGAATACACCGAGTTCCTGCGGCAGGCGCCGGAGTTCGAGCGCAACCTGGTGCGCTGCGGCATTCATCTCATCAAGTTCTGGTTTTCAGTCAGCCAGGACGAGCAGCGCCGCCGATTCAAGGAGCGTCAGGTGCATCCGCTCAAGCAGTGGAAGTTGTCGCCCATCGACATGGCCTCACTCGACAAATGGGACGACTACACCCGCGCCAAGGAGGCGATGTTCTTCCACACCGATACCGCCGATTCGCCCTGGACGGTCGTGAAGTCCAACGACAAGAAACGCGCACGTCTGAACGCCATGCGCTACCTGCTGCACTCCATGCCCTACTCCGGCAAGGATGTGAGTCGGATCGGCGAGGTGGACAACCTGATCGTCGGCCGCGCCAATTTCATCCACGAACGTGGCGAGCACGATCTGCGCAAGGGCGAGTACATCGCCTGACGGGTACGGCGCGGTCTGGCGCTATGCCGTGCCAAACCGCGCGCTGAGTGCCTCGTCCAATGCGGCGTCCACCGCGGGCAGGCGGACACGCAGGGCGCTGAGTTGCGCCGCATCTGCATCGCGCTGCGCTGCAGACCAAGCGGATTGCGGCCAGTACGCATCCGTGCGCCAGCGAGCGATCGCATGCCAGTGCAGATGTGGCACAACATTGCCCAGACTGGCGAGGTTGATCTTGTCGGGCTGCAACTGCGCGCGAAGGGTGTATTCGATCAGTGTCAGGGCATCCATGCAGCTCAAGCGTTGCAGGGGGCTCAGGTCGGTGAACTCGGCCACATGCGCAGACCAAATCAGGCGGTAAAACGCGGGCAGCAAGGCGTCGTCCGCGCGGATCAGGCGAAAGTCGGCACCGCGCCAGATCACGTGGCCCGCATCCGTGCTGCACAGCGGGCAAGGTGCAGACTCTGCCATGCGGCTCAGGCGCGTTGCGCCGCACCCACCATGATGACCGGCCCGGTGGGCAACCCGGTGGGCGAGCCGCCGGGCGGCTCGACGCTGACGGCGAAGGCCTTGGCCTGCGCCAGTTGCGCCTGCGCCGCGGCAGGGAGGGGATAGCGTGTCTGACCTGCGGCCATCACGCCCAGCGAGACCGGTGCCCCCTGCGTGGGCAACAGCCAGAGTTGGTAGCTCTTGCCGCTGGGCGGGGCCAATGGCCCCACCGCGGTCAGGGTGAGTGCGCCGTTCTGCACCGTGACCACGGCAGACTGTCCACTTTTCCCATGCATCAGCGCGGCCATCTGCACCGAAGCTGCGGTCTCACCGACCGGTCCGGGCTGTTGCACAACGAGCAGCACCGAAAACGCCACAGCCGCTATCGCGACACCGCCAAGCAGCATAGACAGGCGACGCCAGGCACGTGCGCCCCAGCCGAATTCGGCCGCTGCGGGGGGCGCAGCGCTTCTCGGTGTGTCGATCCGCGCCGAGATGGCCTGCCAGATGGCGTCGGAAGGCTGCCCAAACTCCTCGCTCGACATCAGACCCGCATCCAGTCGTTCGCGCCAGCGCTGCACCGCACTGGCAAACACCGGGCTCTGGTCTAGCAAACGCTGCGCACGGCGTTGCGCGGCGGGGCACAGGCCACCGGTCAGCCAGTCGGCTGCAAGGCGATCGAGCAGGGCCGGGTTGATGTAGCGCTGCGGCAGGTTCATCGTGCGCCCTCCCCAAGACAATCGCGCAACAGCAGCACCGCGCGGCGAATCAGGGTCTTGACCGTGCCTAGCGGCATGGTGCGCTCGCGCGCCACATCTGCATGTGACTGCCCAAGAATATAGGTGGCGGCCAGCAGGTCACGCTGACGCGGTTGCAACTGACCCAGACAGTCTTCCATCTGCCGCCCTTGCAGCCCAGCTTCAAACAGGGCTTCGGGCGTGCGGTGATCGGCGATCTCAGGAGGGTCGTCCACCTCATCTGTCTGCATGGGCACCAGATACTGCGCCTCGCGCTTGCCCGCGCGCAGGCGATCGAGACAGGTGTTGCGCACCAGGGCGGACAACCAGGCTTCTGGGCTGCCCAGATGCGGCCGATAGCTGGCCGCCTGACTCCAGATCTTCACGTAAGCATCCTGCATGGCTTCTTCTGCCGCTGCCGTGTCGCGCAGCAGACGCAGGCAGATGGCCCAGGCCCGACTGCGCGTGGCCACGTACAGTTCGCTGAACGCATCGCGATCAGCCAGCGCGGTGTAAGCAAGGAGGGACTGCAGGTCGGGCATGGATGTGGTGCGAGAGGACAACCGTCTCCTCACACCCCGCCAGGTTTTGATTTGCCGGCTTGCGGGAAGACGCGCAGCATATGTTACCGACATGGCGCTTCCCGTTTGCGCAGGCGATGCCGCTCAGACGATGAACGCCGCAGGCACCGGGTCTTTGCCCAGCGCGTTGAGCAAAATCGCCCAGTGCATGGTCTCGTCACCCATGATGCTGGCGGCGGCCTTGGCCAGGTCCTTGTTGTGGAACTGCGGCACCGCGCCCAGATAGGCGCTGGCCGCACCCTTTTCCAGACCGGCGGCGAACTCCAGCACATCAGCCTGCGATTTGAGCGACGCGGTGGGAAAGCCATAGTCCGCCGGTTTCTTCGCCATGACCGGCGTGCCGCCGAGTTTGCTGATGGTAGACGACAACACCTCGGCATGCGCCTTGTGCTGACCCTGGAATTTCACAGCCACCGCCAGCACGGGCTTTTCCAGCAGCCCTGACTCCGCGCCCACCTGATAGGCGGCGATGGCCTGATATTCCAGCCCCAGCGCGGTGTTGAGTATGGCGATGTCGTCGGAGGTCGATGCGGACATCGTCCCGGCCCAGCTCGTCACCGGCGCCAAGGCGCTGGACGCCGCGAGGCCTGCGGCGAACAATCCGCCGACGCGGAAAAACTGCCGACGATCGGCGCCTCGCGCGTCTGCGCCCTGGGGGGTTGAAGCGGTGTCTTGTGTGCGTTGCATGATGCATTCTCCTGGGGGATCAAATCGGATCACAGCGCGCCCAACGCGGCTGTTGTAGGAATTACGCCGCGCCGCGGCCATTGGATTCAAGCCAGGATGCGAGTCACCGCATTCGTTTATCCCAGATCAAAAGATTGCAATTCCGGCATCAGTGCCAGACCTGTCACGCCACCGGCGGACATGAGGTGAGCGGCAGCCACGACAAGCTCGACGCCAAGCATGAAGGCGGCCAGAATGTGCGCGGCAGTCAACACAATATGGGCAGCGCCGCAAGCTGCCAGACCTGCCACATCCCCGAATTCGCGCGCGGCGGCGTACCCACCAAGATGCAGTGGGACTACTCCAAAGCCGGTCAGCGCGGGCCACACGGCAAGCCGCTGGTCCTCAAGGTTGAACATGGCCATCCCACCTACCTCGGCATCAAGGTCCAGTTCAAGCTGGGCGAAGACGTGGTGCCGGACTACTCCTGGTTCAACGGTGCGGTGACCTGGATGAACATTGGCGAAACGCGCGTGCCCGACAACGCCGGGGAATGGAAACAATACATCCCGACCTTCGACCAGATTTTTCTGGTCGTACGGCATTACGCGTGGGGTATGTTTCGTGGCGAAGAACATCCCTATCAGCAAAGCGTCGCGCGTAAGCACAATCAGCTGCTGCGACTGGCCTATCTGTGGGTGAAGCTGATGATCAACCCCTTCATCTGGATCAGTGGCATCTGGCTGCTGTTCTTTGCAGACTGGGACGCCTGGCCGGTGTGGCAGCAATGGGGCATCAACCTGCAGACGGTGGCCTGGGCGCACACCATCGGCGCCTACATGATGTTGATCTTTTTCATCATCCACGTCTATCTCACCACCACCGGCCACACCCCGATGGCGCACATCCTGGCGATGATCCGTGGCTATGAAGACGAACCGGCGCACCACAAGCCGCACGCCACGAACCTGCCCAAGGCGACGGCTGCAAGCGAGAAGGCCTGAGTTAGAACGAAGAGGACATCGCGCGCCGCACGCCAGCGGCATGCATTTGCGCCCGAGCCCGCGCCAGCGAGCCGTTGAGGTCGATAGCGCGGCAGGCATCGTCCACCACAGTGGCTTCAAAGCCTGCTGCCCGCGCATCGAGCGCACTCCAACTCACGCAAAAATCGGTTGCAAGCCCACAGAGCACGAGATGGCGCACGCCAAGCTCGCGCAGCAAACCGGCAAGCCCGGTCGGCGTTTGGCGATCTGCCTCGACAAACGCCGAGTAACTGTCCACATCCGCACGCCAGCCCTTGCGCACAATCGCATGGGCATGCGGAATGTGCAGATCGGGATGGAGATCGGCGTCCGGCGTGTTCTGTACACAATGCACTGGCCAGAGGATTTGTTCGCCATAGGACAGTGAAATGGTCTCGAAAGGCTGACGGCCAGGGTGCGATGCGGCAAATGACACATGCCCGGTAGGATGCCAGTCCTGGGTCAGTACGACCTGAGAAAACCGCGCAGCCAACCGATTGATCACCGGCACCACCGCCTCCCCGTCAGGCACCGGCAGGCCGCCACCAGTGCAAAAGCCGTTCTGAACATCGACCACCAGCAGCGCGGCCTTCTCTGCCATGCTCACACCAGCACGCGTTCGATGCCGCCGTTGTTCGCCGCCTTGACGTAGTCGGCCATCCAGTTCTCGCCGATGAGGTGCCGCGCCAACTCGATGACGATGTAGTCGGCCTCCAGCAAGCCGTGCTGCAGATCATTGCCGTAGCGGGTGAGGCCCTGCAGACAGGATGGGCAGGAGGTGAGGATCTTGATATCGCCGGCAAAGCCATCGGCGCGCAGCGCAAGTTCGTTCTTGCGCAATTCCTCCTCCTTGCGGAAACGCACCTGCGTGGCGATGTCCGGGCGCGAGATGCCGAAGGTGCCGCTCTCGCCGCAGCAGCGCTCGCTCTTGCGCACATCGTCGCCAAGCAGCGCCTTGACCGTCTTCATCGGCTCCTGCAGTTTCATCGGGCTGTGGCAGGGGTCGTGATAGAGGTACTTGACGGCAGCATTGCCGCCAGCCGACGACAGGCCGTAGCCCTTTTCCAGCAAAAACTCGTGGATGTCGATGATGCGGCAGCCAGGGAAGATCTTGTCGAATTCATAGCCCTGGAGCTGGTCGTAACAAGTGCCGCAACTGACCACCACAGTCTTGATGTCGAGGTAGTTGAGGGTGTTGGCCACACGGTGGAACAGTACCCGGTTGTCGGTGATGATTTTCTCGGCCTTGTCGAACTGTCCCGAGCCGCGCTGTGGGTAGCCGCAGCACAGGTAACCCGGCGGCAGCACCGTCTGCACCCCCGCATGCCACAGCATGGCCTGGGTTGCCAGCCCGACTTGGCTGAACAGCCGCTCGGAGCCGCAGCCCGGGAAATAAAACACCGCCTCGCTGTCCACCGACGTGGTTTGCGGGTTGCGGATGATGGGCACGAAGTCCTTGTCCTCGATGTCCAGCAGCGCCCGCGCGGTTTTTTTGGGCAGGCCACCGGGCATGGGCTTGTTGATGAAATGGATCACCTGCTCGCGGATCGGCGGCTTGCCCACGGTGAGCTTGGGTGCCGCAGTCTGCGCCTTGGCCGCAGGCCGCAGCAGCTTGCTCGCCAGCCGCTGTGCGCGAAAGCCCGCGCCGACCATGGCCGAGCGCACCAGCTTGATGGTCTGTGGCTGGGTCGCATTGAGGAAAAACATCGCCGCCGCATTGCCCGGTTTGAAGCTCTTCTTGCCCATTTTGCGCAGCAGGTTGCGCATGTTCATGGTGACATCGCCAAAGTCGATGTCCACCGGGCAGGGCGTGACGCATTTGTGGCATACGGTGCAATGGTCGGCCACGTCCTCGAATTCTTCCCAATGCCGGATGCTCACGCCGCGGCGGGTTTGTTCCTCGTAGAGAAACGCCTCGATCAGCAGCGAGGTGGCGAGAATCTTGTCGCGTGGCGAATACAGCAGGTTGGCGCGCGGCACATGCGTGGCGCACACGCTCTTGCATTTGCCGCAGCGCAGGCAGTCTTTCACCGACGCGCTGATGGCGCCGATGTCGCTTTGCTGCATGATGAGCGACTCGTGCCCCATCAGGTTGAAGCTGGGGGTGTAGGCGTTGCGCAGGTCAGCGGGATGGTCCGGGTCATCGAGCAGCTTGCCTTTGTTGAAACGCCCCTCGGGATCGACCTCGCGTTTGTAGGCGCGGAAGGCGCTCATTTCGTCCTCGGTGAGAAACTCCAGCTTGGTGATGCCGATGCCGTGTTCGCCCGAGATCACTCCACCCAGACTGCGCGCCAGCGCCATGATGCGGGCCACGGCGTCGTGCGCCTGCTGCAGCATGGCGTAATCGTCGGAGTTGACCGGTATGTTGGTGTGCACATTGCCGTCGCCTGCGTGCATGTGCAACGCTACCCAGGCGCGGCTCTTGCGCACGCGCTGGTGAATCGCCTCGATTTCGCGCCGCAGCGGCTCGAACAGCCCCCCAGAGAACACCGCCGCCAGGGGTTTGCGCAACTCCACCTTCCAGGACGCGCGCAGCGCGTGATCCTGCAGCAAGTGGAACAGCGTGCGGTCGCTCGCCGCCTGCCCAGGCAGCGCCAGCAAGGACGGCGACAAGGCGCGCTGCGCGTCGGACAGTTGGGCCAGCGGCACGTCGATCTGATCGAGATAGAACGACCAGCGCGCATGCACCGCAGCGAGCAGTTCCAGCGCCTGGGCGCGCTTGGCTTCGAGGTCTTCAGCCGACAGTGCCGGCTCGCCCTCGGCCAGCTCCTCGTTTCGCGCCAGCGGCAGAGGACCGCGCAACAGGCGGTCGATCTCGGCCACCAGCGCCAGCTTGTTCTTCAGCGATAGTTCGATGTTGATGCGCTCGATGCCGTCGACATACTCGCCCATGCGTGGCAAGGGAATGACCACATCCTCGTTGATTTTGAACGCGTTGGTGTGGCGGGCGATGGCCGCGGTGCGCTTGCGGTCGAGCCAGAATGTTTTGCGCGCCTCGGCGCTGACCGCGACGAAACCCTCGCCCACACGCGCATTGGCCATGCGCACGACCTCGGAGGCCGCGCGGGCCACGGCGGCTTCGTCCTCGCCGACGATGTCACCGAACAGCACCATCTTGGGCAAGGTCCCGCGGGCGCTCTTGGTCGCGTAGCCCACGGCTTTGAGATAGCGGTCGTCCAGATGCTCCAGGCCGGCGAGGATGGCCCCGCCCGGGCGGGCGTCGAGGAAAGTCTTGATCTCAACAATACTGGGAATGGCCTCGCGCGCCTGGCCGAAAAATTCCAGACAGACGGTACGCACATGCGGCGGCATTTTGTGCAACACCCAGCGCGCGCTGGTGATGATGCCGTCGCAGCCCTCTTTCTGTACCCCAGGCAGACCGGAGAGGAATTTGTCGGTCACGTCCTTACCCAGCCCGGCTTTGCGAAAGCGCGCGCCGGGAATGTCCAGCACACGGCTGCTGAGCAGGGTCTTGCCATCGGCCGCAAACATGCGGATCTCGAACCGAGCCAGCTCCACGTCGTGGATCTTGCCCAGGTTGTGATCCAACCGCTGCACCTCCACCCAGCGACCCTGCGGGTCGACCATGCGCCAGGAGGCCAGGTTGTCGATGGCCGTGCCCCACAGCACCGCCTTTTTGCCGCCCGCGTTCATCGCCACGTTGCCGCCCACGCAAGACGCGTCGGCCGAGGTCGGATCGACGGCGAACACCAGACCGGCGGCGTCGGCCGCATCGGCCACGCGCTGCGTCACCACGCCAGCCGGTGTCTGAACGGTGGGTACGGGATGCGCCACACCGGGCAATTCCAGGTATTCGACCGGGCCGATGCGGTCGAGTTTTTCGGTATTGATCACCGCGCTCTTCCACACCAGCGGGATGGCCCCGCCGGTGTAGCCGGTGCCGCCGCCGCGCGGAATGATGGTCAGCCCGAGTTCGATGCAGCCCTGCACTAGCCCGGCGATCTCCTCCTCGCTGTCGGGGCAGAGCACGACAAAGGGATATTCCACCCGCCAGTCGGTGGCATCCGTCACGTGGCTGACCCGCGCCATGCCATCGAAACGGATGGCGCCTTGCGCACAGTGCCGCCCGAGCACCTTGCGGGCGCGCTGGCGCAGCGCCGCAGCTTCGTCGAACCAGGCCGAGAAGGCGGCGACGGCGCTGCGGGCCCGGTCGAGCAGCTGGCGCACCAGCGCGTCGCGCTGCGCGTGCGGGCTGTCGCCGTGGGCGCTGGCGTCGCGGCGGCGGTCGATTTCGCGCAGGCGGTGTTCGAGCGCGCCGATCAGCGCGGCGCGGCGTTTGCGGCTCTGCAACAGATCGTCCTGCAAAAAGGGGTTGCGCTGCACCACCCAGATGTCGCCCAGCACTTCATAGAGCATGCGCGCCGAGCGTCCGGTGCGACGCTCCTGCCGGAGTTGGTTGAGCCACTCCCAGGCCTGCTCGCCCAGCAGGCGGATCACCACCTCGCGGTCGGAAAACGAGGTGTAGTTGTAGGGAATTTCGCGCAAACGGGTCGGCGCGTCCGTCATCTCTGGGCTGTGCGCAGGGGCGAGTTGGAGTGCGTGTGAGGCGGGGGCGTTCATCGGGAACGGCGGTCGACCAAGCGACCAAGCAGATAAAACACCATTGTAGGGAGGCCCCTAAACCCGCATGCGGCGCCAGTCTGCCCGATTTTTGTGACGCAGTTCACAAAGTTTCCCGAAAAATGGTGCGGTGCCGCGAACAAGGGAAATCTTGCGCGCCTATGCTGGTTTCATGGAAAACCTCAAACTCGCTGAACTGATGAGCGCGCTCAGTCATGCGCTCGACATGACCGAGGGCCAGCCAGAAGGTCACTGCGTGCGCTGTGCGTGGATCGGCATGTCGGTGGGCCGCGACATCGGTCTTCCAGAAGCTCAACAATGGGAGCTGTATTACACGCTGCTGCTCAAGGATCTGGGCTGCAGCAGCAACGCCGCGCGCATCTGCGAGCTCTACCTCACCGACGACCTGCAATTCAAGCGCGATTTCAAACTGCTCGACGGCAGCCTGCCGCACGTGCTGCGCTTCGTGCTCGATCACACCGGCCTGCGCAGCGGTCTGGCCGAGCGCTTTCGTGCCACGCTCAACATCGTCCGCCACGGCAAAGACATCGCTCAGGAACTCATCCAAACCCGCTGCCAGCGCGGCGCGGACATCGCTCGACAATTGCGCTTTCCCGAAACCGTGGCGCAAGGCATTCATGGCCTCGATGAACACTGGGACGGCAGCGGCAAGCCCGAGGGTCTGACGGGCGAACGCATTCCGCTCTACGCCCGGCTGGCTCTGCTCTCGCAAGTGGTTGACGTGTTCTTCACCGCCAGTGGCCCGGCTGAAGCCCGCGACGAGGTGTTGCGCCGTCGCGGTGGCTGGTTCGACCCCGATCTGGCAGACGCTTTTCTCGCGCTCTCCGAGCAGGAGGCCTTCTGGCAGGCGCTGCGCGACCCGGACCTGGGCCACCGCGTGCTGGCGCTGGAACCCGCGCAATGTTGCGTGCCGCTGGACGAAGACTATCTCGACGAAATCGCCGCGGCGTTCGGTCAAATCGTGGATGCCAAGAGCCCCTACACCGCAGGACACAGTGCGCGCGTGGCGCTCTATGCCGACCATATCGCCACCCAGCTCGGGCTATCCGCCGAGCGTCGCCGCTGGCTGTATCGCGGCGCCCTGTTGCACGACGTCGGCAAACTCGGCGTGAGCAATGCCATCTTGGACAAGGCGGGCAAACTCGATCCGGCCGAATGGGAAGCGGTGCAGATGCACGCCACCTACACCGAGCGCATTCTCGGGCGGATCAGCGCGTTTTCGGAACTGGCCCGTGTGAGTGCCGCCCATCACGAGCGGCTCGACGGCACGGGCTACCCCCGCCGACTCACCGGCGATCACATCGCCTTGGAAACCCGGATCATCACCACCGCCGACATCTTCGACGCCATTTCCGCCGATCGACCCTACCGCGGCGCCGTGCCCATTCCTGAAACCTTGCAGATCATGGCCAAGACCGTGGGCACAGCCCTCGATCCCTCGTGCTTTGACGCCCTGTGCAAGGCCGTGGATTTGCTGGAACCTCCGATTCAGCAAGAACGGGCCCGTGCCGCCTGAAGCCCGGTACAGCCCATCAGCGCTGGGGCGGCATGGCCACGTAGATTTCCACCCGCCGATTGGCCGCACGCCCTTCGGCGGTGGCATTGCTGGCCACCGGGTTCTGCGGGCCAAGACCCTGGGTTGAAATCCGCTGCCCGGCCACGCCGCGCGAGACCAGGAAATTCTTGACCGTCAGCGCACGGTTTTCCGACAGCGGGTAGTTGATGGCATCGGTACCCGTGCTGTCGGTGAAGCCGAAGACCTGCACGGTTTCCGTGGGATTCTGATTCAGCCCCGTGGCCAGGCTTTCCAGGATGGGATACATGCGGGGATTGAGCTGCGCGCTGCCCGTGGCAAACCCGGCGTCAGCCGGAATGTTCATCTTGAGGCGATTGTCTTGCGTCTGCGTGACCTGAACCCCGGTGCCGGACGCCTGAGCCTGGGCCTGCAGATCCTGTTTCTGCTTCTCCAGATGCTGGTTCCACAGATAGCCGCCCAGAGCACCGACAGCCGCGCCGGCGACTGCGCCCGTGGCTGCGCTCTTGCCTGTGTTCCCCCCTGCAGTGAGTGCCCCGATCAATGCCCCGGCTGCCGCGCCGACACCCGCGCCTGTGGCGGTGGTGCGTTGTGAATCGTTCATGTTCGCGCAGCCCCCGAGAGACAGCGCGACCAGACTGGCCGACAGCGTGATGGCGATGGATTTTTGTGATTTCATGGAAGACTCCTGGTCAAGGCGTTGAGGGTCATACTTGGTGACAAGTTTAGCCCCCTTACCGTGACGAAACGGAACTGTGATGTCGAATTTTCAGTCTATTCTTGTGATGTGCCTTTCTTTTGAAAAACATCTCATGGACCGTCTCTCTGCCCCGATCCGCATTCCACCAACTCCACCTCGACAAGCCCACGCCCGGGCGCCGCATTGGACGCTGGAAGAGATCAATTACTCGCGCATCCAGATCGAGGCGATTCACGACGAGGTCGATCTCTTCTATCTTCTGGTGAGTGCCTCGTTCATTGAATCGGGCTCGGACACCTACACCCGCAACCTCGTCGAACACTATGACGCCTATCCGCAGATCGCCGACTGGCTCCAACACCAGTGGGAACCCGAAGAACTGCAGCACGGCCGCGCGCTCAAGGCCTATGTGCAGACGGTCTGGCCCGATTTCGACTGGGAGTCAGCCTACGCCGCCTTTTTCGACGAATATTCCCGCTTGTGCACGGTCGAGGAACTCGAGGACGACCGCGCCCTCGAACTTGTGGCCCGTTGTGTGGTCGAGACCGGCACGACCACGTATTACCAGACCCTTCGCGACCTCTCACCCGACCCGGTGCTGACCGATCTGGCCGAGCACATCCGCACCGACGAGGTGCAGCACTACAAACATTTTTTCCGCTATTTCAAAGAGCTGAACACCGAACGCCGTCTGTCGCGAACTCGCGTCCTCGGCGCCCTGCGACGGCGACTGGTCGAACTGCGCACCAGCGATTCGGACATCGCGCTGCGCCATGTCTGGGCCTTCCGCCAGGCCATGCCGGGCGTGGACCAAGAGCCCTTCGAGCAGGTGTGTCAGCGGCTCTACAAGCATGTCGGGACACGGCTGCCCATGGATCAGGCGGTCAAGATGCTGCTCAAGCCGCTGGCATTGCCCCACCGCATGGAGCACTTCATCGAGCGCCCGCTTGCACAGATCGCCCGCAGGGTGATGGCCGCGTGATCCCCCTTGCGGGATCACCGCGTTGCACAACCGATGGATAACGCAGCACGGCATACCCGACTGCGACACTCAAGCACTCGAATTCCGGCTTGAACGATAGGCGCCAAGCAAGCCTATATTGCAAGAACTCAAACAGCCCTACGCAATTTTGAGGCTTGTCTGCGCGTGGCTGGCCCAAGATTTCATAACAACCAAGGAGACGCAAAATGCAAAAGTCCCTGCATATTGACCCGGACAAGTGCACGGGTTGCCTGCAATGCGAAATGGCGTGTTCGTACGAAAACTATGGGCTCTTCAACACCTCCAAAAGCCGCATCAAGGTGTTCGATTTCCATGAAACCGGGCGCAAAGTGCCGTACACCTGTACTCAGTGCGACGAAGCCTGGTGCCTGCACGCCTGCCCGGTAGAAGCCATCAAGCTCGACGCCGCCACGGGCGCCAAGATTGTGCTCGACAACGTCTGCGTAGGCTGCAAAGTCTGCACCATCGCCTGCCCGTTCGGCACGGTGAACTATGTCGCCGACACCGGCAAAGTGCAGAAATGCGATCTCTGCGGCGGTGAACCCGCCTGCGCCGAGGCCTGCCCCACCGGCGCCATCACTTATGTCGATGCAAGCTGGACTGGGCTGTCGCGTATGCAGCAATGGGCTGACAAGCTGGGCAACCAGAACGCCGCTGCCTGAGCGCGCGTCCCCCTACGCACCCCACCAACACGAGGAGACGACCATGACCTGGGCCGGGAAAATTCTGCGCGTGAACCTCACGCAAGGCACCATTAAGAGCGAGCCGCTCAATATGCAGTGGGCACGCGAGTACATCGGCCAGCGCGGGCTGGCGACCAAGTATTTCGTCGAGGAGGTCGATGCCAAGGTCGACCCTCTTTCGCCCGAGAACAAAATCATTTACGCCACTGGGCCTCTTACGGGCACCATGGCGTCCACCGGCGGACGTTATTCCGTCATCACCAAAGGCGCATTGACAGGAGCCATCGCCTGCTCCAACTCGGGCGGTTACTTTGGCGCCGAACTGAAAATGGCCGGCTGGGACATGATCATCGTCGAGGGCAAATCGCCCAAGCCGGTTTATCTCTACATCGAGAACGACAAGGCTGAGCTGCGCGACGCCTCGGCGCTATGGGGCAAAACCGTGTGGGAAACCGAGCCCTGGATCAAGAACCACCATCAAGACCCCCTCATCCGCGTCAGCTCCATCGGCCGTGCCGGGGAGAACGGAGTGATGTACGCGGCGGTGGTCAACGATCTGCACCGCGCCGCCGGGCGCAGCGGCGTGGGCACGGTCATGGGCAGCAAGAACCTCAAGGCCATCGCCGTGCGCGGCACCAAGGGCGTGGGCAATGTACGCGATCCCAAGGCCTTCATGGCGGCAGTGAACGCCGGCAAGAAGGTGCTGCACGACAACGCGGTCACCGGCCAGGGTCTGCCCAAGTACGGCACCCAGGTGCTGATGAACGTGATCAACGAAATCGGCGCCTTGCCCACGCGTAATCACCGCGACGTGCAGTTCGAGGGCGCGAAAGACATTTCCGGCGAAGCCATGCACGAGCCGCGCAAGACCGACGGCAAGCCCAACCTGGTCACCAACCAAGCCTGCTTTGGCTGCACCATCGCCTGCGGCCGCATCAGCAAGATCGACGAGACGCATTTCAGCGTGGAGAACAAACCGCAATACTGGGGCGCATCGGGTGGTCTGGAGTACGAAGCCGCCTGGGCGCTGGGCTCGGCCAACGGCGTGAATGATCTGGAAGCGCTGACCTATGCCAACTTCATCTGCAACGAAGACGGCATGGACCCTATCACTTTCGGCGCGACCGTGGGCGCCGTCATGGAGCTTTACGACATGGGTCTGCTCACCAAGGAGCAGCTCGGTGTGGAAGCCCCCTTCGGCTCGGCCAAGGCGTTGACCTATTTCGCCGAAATCACCGCCCGGGGCGAGGGCTTCGGCAAGGAATTGGCGCTGGGCAGCAAACGGCTGACGGCCAAGTACGGCCACCCGGAACTTTCGATGAGTGTCAAGGGCCAGGAGTTCCCGGCCTACGACTCGCGCGGCATCCAGGGCATGGGCCTGGCCTATGCCACATCCAATCGCGGCGCCTGTCATTTGCGAGGCTACACCGTGGCCTCCGAAGTGCTGGGCATTCCCGTCAAGACCGACCCGCTGGTCACCGAGGGCAAACCGGAGCTTGTCAAAGCCTTTCAGGACGCCACCGCCGTGTTCGATTCGGCCGGCATCTGCCTGTTCACCAGCTTCGCCTGGACGCTGGCGGACGTGCAGCCCCAGCTCGCCGCAGCCTGCCTGGAAGAGTTCACCATGGACAACCTCAACACCATTGGCGAACGCATCTGGAACATGGAACGCGACTACAACAACCGTGCCGGTTTCACGGCGAAGGACGACACGCTGCCGCCACGCCTGCTCCAGGAGCCTGCCAAGACCGGCCCGGCCAAGGGGCTGACCAACAAGCTGCCGGAGATGCTGCCCAGGTATTACGAGCTGCGTGGCTGGACGCCCGAAGGCACGCTCAAGCCGGAAACCCGCGCCCGACTGGGTCTTTGATTTGAACCGATGCGCCGTTCCCGCGCCGTACACGGCTACGACGCGGGAACAGGAGTCCTCATGAAACATCATGTTCTCATCGGCAATGGCCCAGCAGGCGTCGTGGCCGCCGAAACCCTGCGCAAAAACATTCCGGCCGAAGACAGCATCACCCTGATCGGTGGCGAGGATTCGCCGCCGTATTCGCGCATGGCCATTCCCTACCTGCTGCACGGCGACATCACCGAGCGCGGCACATGGCTGCGCAAGGATCCCCAGCACTTCAAGCACCTGCACATCACCCAGCGCCACGACCGGGTGAAGTCCCTCGACACCGCGCAGAAGCGGCTGATGCTGGAATCCGGCGACACGCTGTCTTTTGACACCCTGCTCATCGCCACCGGCTCCAAACCCGCGCTGCCGCCCATCCCCGGCATCCATGCGCAGCGTGTGCATACCTGCTGGACGCTGGAGGATGCTCGCGCCATTGAGCAATTCGCCGTGCCGGGCGCGCGGGTCATCCAATTAGGCGCGGGCTTCATTGGTTGCATCATCATGGAAAGCCTAGTGCGCCGCCGCGTGCAACTCACCGTGGTGGAAATGGGCGACCGCATGGTGCCACGCATGATGGGCGAGACCGCAGGCGGCATGATCCGTGACTGGGTTCAGGGCAAGGGCGTGACCGTGCACACCGGCGCACGCATCGAGTCCATCGAGTCCAACCCTTCCGACCTCGCCGCGCCACTTGCCGTGCGTCTATCCAGCGGAGAGCGCCTGCCGGCCGATCTGGTGATTTCCGCCGCCGGGGTCAAACCCAATATCGGCTTTCTCGAGCACTCCGGCGTGCACTGCCTGCAAGGCGTGCTCACCGACGAGCGCATGCAGACCAATGTACCCAGCATCTACGCCGCAGGCGACTGCGCCGAGGCCTTCGATGCGGTGTACGGCAAGCCCATCGTCAGCGCCATTCAGCCCAATGCGGTCGATCAGGCCTATGTCGCGGCGATGAACATGGCGGGCAAACCCACCCGGCTGCGCGGGGTGACGCAAATCAACGTGCTGGACACCCTCGGCCTCATCTCCTGCAGCTTCGGCCAGTGGCAGGGGGTGCCCAGCGGTCAAGGCGTGGAGCTGACAGACCGCGCGGGATTCAAGCACTTGAGCCTGCAGTTCAACGGCGACGTGATGGTGGGCAGTAACAGCATCGGCATGACCGAACACATCGGCGTGCTGCGCGGACTGGTTGAAGGCCGAGTGAGGCTTGGCGGCTGGAAGGACAAGTTGCTCGACGACCCGACCCGGCTGATGGAGGCCTATCTCGCCAGCGCCCAGGCGCTGAACCGGCGCGGCGATATCGTCCATCATTGAACCTGCGCTCAAACCCGCCACATGGACACGCCTGCATCGCCCATCGAAACGACAGAGGCAGCTCCGCTGGCTCCTGTGCGCATCACCCTCAAACTGATGGCCACACTGACCGACTATTTGCCGCAACCGCGGCAGGGCCACCAGATCACGCTCGATCTCCCTGCGAGCACCACCATCCAGGACGTCGTCGAGCGCTTTCGCCTGCCGTGGAAGCTGGTCCATCTGGTTCTGGTGGATGGCGTTTACATCGACCCCAATCAGCGCGACAGCCGTGTGCTGCGCGAAGGCGAGACCCTGGCAATCTGGCCACCCGTGGCGGGCGGCTGATGTTTGGCGAGCAGGCCCCTGCCACGGCCCGGCTGGACATGGCCATCACCCGCAGCGAATTTTCGCGCCAGCTCAGGGCGGCATTCCCTGCCCTGCAGGAGTCTGTACCAGATCTGTTCTCTGGCGAGGACGCCGGATGTCAGTGGTCGATCCGCCTGCAGCCCACGGCACCCACTCGCCTGGGCCAGATTGTGCTGGAACGCTGGCTGGCCGACATCACTCTGGACGCGCAATCACCCGCACACCGTCAACTCTGGTGGCAACGCTTCAGTGCCCACTTTCAGAAAGGCGGCGGGTAAGCAGTTCGCTGGCCTGCGCATCAACCCCTTGCGCGCTGCGCAGAATGCCATCCAGAATTTGCGGCACCTCGAAGACCGCGCGATTCGGGTGCGCCGCAACCCGCGCACGATACGCCGGTAGATCGGCCAGGAATGTCGGCAGTTCTGCCGCAATGGCGCGAAAACTCGGCAGCACCAGACCGTAGCCGTTGTCGCGCACCCAGTCGGTGTTGTAGCGTTCCTGCGGCATGGTCCAAGCGTTGCGGACAACGATGACCGGCAAGCCCAGATGCAGCGCCTCGCTGAGCGAACCAGGGCCAGGCTTGCCGATGAAAAAATCGCCCAGCCGCATGACCTCGGCCACCTCGCTGGTGAACCCCATCACATGGCGCGGCGCATCGGCGGGCAAAGCGCGTAGCCTGGTGGCCAATTTCTCGTTATGACCGCACATGAAAATGATCTGGGTGTCGGGCAGACGCTCGGCAATGGCCAGCATGCTGCGTGACCCATGGCCGCCAAACATCACCACACCAACGGGACGCTGCGGGTCGAAACCCATCGCCTGCAGGCGGGCGGTGCGGTCGAAGTTCTGCGGCGCACGGTAGAAGTCCGGGCGGATCATCATGCCCGATGTGGCATGCACTTTTTCTGGCGGAAAACCAGCGTTTAACGCTTGCTGTACCGCACGCTTGGAGCCGCAGATGAGGTGCTGATCCTGCCCCTGCTCCATCCAGAAATGCGGCGGAAAATCGGCCAGATCGGTCAGCAGGGTGATGTAGGGCACGCCGGGCAGCGTGGCCGTCAGGCTGTCATACAGCGCACGATTGAAATTGGGGATCAGCGACACCACCAAGTCCGGCTCGGTGCGCAGCCAGTGCAATTTGAGAATCTTGAGCAGGGTGGGATGCAGAAGGCGCAGCGCTCCCTGCAACAGCTTGAGCTCGTGCCGCAGGCCCAGGGTCAGGCCGCGGGCGAGGCGGGCGTTGTAATAGTCTTCAGGTGAAAACGTGTACTTGCGCAGCGTTCCCTGCGGATCAAGCACGTCGGTCAGATTGACCAGACGCACCTGCCAGGGCAGGTTGGACAGCGCAATGCTTTGCTGCAGAGCCAGTGCCGAGGCACGATGGCCACCACCAGCATTGAAATAAATCAGATCAACAGTTTTTTTCATTTGTGGAATGTGGAACATGGCCGGGGACAATACACCCGTCATGTGACGAAATGACCACGTCATGGTTTCCCGGAACTCGGGAAATTTGTAAATTTCATCAAGTACAGATTGAGAAAATGCGCAGAATCAGGTCATATTTGAGATGATGACCGAAGCATATCCGTTTCACCCCCTACCAAATCCGACTTGGAGTCTTCATGAAATTCAAACTTGCCCTGATTGCCGCCGCCCTGCTTTCGCTTGCGGCCTGTCAAAAAGCTGAACAAGCTGCCAGTGGTGCAGCAAGCGCCGCCCAATCTGCCGCCAGCTCTGCCGTTGCCGCAGGCGCAAGCGCTGCGGGCGCAGCCGCCAGCGCCGCGCACGGTGCCGCAGCCGGTGCAGCCAGCGCAGCAGGTGGCATGGTGAACCATGCGGCCAGTGCGGCACAAGGCGCGGCCAGCGCAGCCGGTCATGCCGTGAGCGGCGCAGCCAGCGCGGCAGCAGGTGCCGCCAGTGCGGTGGTGCATTCGGGTGCCAATGCGGTGTCCGGTGCAGCCGACAAGGCCAAGGACGCTGCGGCTGGCGCGGTCAACACCCTGAAAGAAAAGGCGACCGATGCGGCGCACGGCGCAATGGACAAGGCCACGCAGGCCACCAAGCCCTGATCGGATCGGCTGAACCCCAAGAAAGCGGCGCACTTCGGTGCGCCGTTTTTCATTCTTCCGCTTCGGGGTTGTCGAGGCTGAAGACCTCGGCGTTGTCGTCGTAGGCGTACACCTCGGCGTAGCGGCCCCAGTCGATGGCGGTGTCGAGCACGCGACGGGCTTCTTCCTCGCTCAGGTGATCTTCCAACTCGGTAAGAAAGCGCGAGTCGGGCGCGCGGTGGTTGAAGCGCTCGTCGAGCACGGCGCGGATGCGCGCCACCAGCGGCACACGCTCGGTCAGATGGCGGGCGAACAACTGTTTGCGCTCCTGCAGGCTGCCATCGACAAAGATTCGCCCGGCGGGCAGCAGCATGATGTCGCCGTCTTCCACCTGCGCGAAACCGAGCAGTTCCACGCCCTCGATCAGCGGAAACAGATCGTCCACGGAAAAATGCATGTCCTCGGCCAGATCGGGCAGACTGATGCGGGTGTTGGCGTTGCTTTTTTCCAGCGCGTCAAGCTCTTCGAGCAGGCCAGCCAGCGCGTTGACCGAGAGAGACGGTAGCCGCAGTCCAATGCCTGGCACCTGCTTGCGCGAGGCGTCGCGCCCGACAGGGCGTGCGGTCATCACACCGTAGATGTCCTCGACCAGATCGCGGAAGTCTTGCGATTCGCGATTGCGCGGATGCGGCAGGTTGATCCGCATTTCGTTGACGATGCGTCCGGGATTGGAGCCGAGGATGATGATGCGGTCTGCCATCAGCACCGCTTCCTCGATGTTGTGCGACACCAGCAGGATGCCGCGGGTGGGAATCTTGCGCTCGGTCCACAGGTCGAGCAGGTCGGTGCGCATGGTCTCGGCAGTGAGCACGTCCAGCGCCGAGAACGGTTCGTCCATCAGCAGCACGTCAGGGTTGATGACCAGTGCCCGTGCAAAGCCCACGCGCTGGCGCATGCCGCCGGAGAGCTCGCGCGGATAGGCGGACTCGAAACCATCGAGGCCGATCAGGTCGATCGCCGCGATCGCGCGTGCGCGGCGCTCGGCCGCCGGCACCTTGAGCGCCTCCAGCCCCAATTCAACGTTCTGCAGCACGGTCAGCCACGGCAGCAGCGCAAAGCTCTGGAACACCATCGCCAGACCCGGCACCGGGCCAGTGATCGGCTGGCCGCGGTGAAGCGCCACCCCGCCTGAACTGGACACCAGCCCGGCGAGCATGCGCAGCAAGGTCGATTTGCCTGAGCCGGAGCGGCCGAGCAGCACCAGGATCTCGCCTTCGCCCAGGTGCATATTGACATCGTCGAGCACCAGCAGCTCGGCGCCGTCGGGGGTCTTGAACGCCTTGCGCAGATGCTCGGTGCGGAAAATGTCCACACCCTGCACGGTGGCGGCGGTGGGCGCGTGTTCAACAGTAGCGGCCATGATCGATGTCCTTGAGTGAAAGCGGGCTCAGTCCAGCCGCACGCGGCGCTGCGCCAGGTCGTACAGCCGGTGCCAGACCAGCCGGTTGGTGAGGATGACCAGAAGCGACATCACCCCCACGCCGAGTGCGATCTGCGCAGTTTGTCCCTTGGCCGTGGTCTGGCTGATGTAGGCGCCCAGCCCGGTGGCGACCAGGGTCTTGTCACCCCAGCTGACCACCTCGGCGACGATGCTCGCGTTCCATGCGCCGCCGCTGGCGGTGATCGCGCCGGTGACAAATCCAGGGAAAATGCCCGGCAGGTACAGCCGCTTCCACAGCAGCCAGCCGCGCAGCCCCAGGTTCTGCGCCGCCTCGCGCATGTCGGTGGGAATCGCCGCGGCAGCGCCGACCACCGAGAACAGGATGTACCACATGCTGCCCAGAATCATCAGCGGCGCGGTGAACACGTCCACGTTGAGATGCCAGTGGACGATGACCACGACGAACAGCGGGAACAGCAGATTGGCCGGAAACGCGGCGAGAAATTGCGCCAGCGGCTGCACCTTTTCGGCCCAGCGCGGGCGCAACCCGATCCACACCCCGATCGGCACCCACACCAACGCCGACAGCGCCACCAGCACGAACACCTTGAGCCCGGTGATCAGCCCCAGGCCGAGCACATGCCAGACCATCGGCCAGCCGAAGTCGCGTGGCAGCAACTGCAGCAGCCGCACCACAGCCCACAGCGCGAGAACGCTCAGGGCGGCGTAGAACACCGCGTCGGCCAGCCGCCTGTGCTGTCGGGCGTTGCCGGAGGCGCGGCGCACCGGCACCTTGGGGGTGAGCTGCACGCTGAGTTCCCACAGCCGCGCCGGAACCACTGCGAGCAGCTTGAGCAGGCGGGTGCGGCGCAGGAAGTCGAGCACCACCGAGCGTGGCGTCTCGCTCGATGCGGTCATTTCGAACTTGAACTTGTCGGCCCAGGCGACGATGGGGCGAAACAGCAGGGTGTCGTAGGCAAGGATGATGACGATCATCGCCGCGATCGCCCAGCCGATGGCCGCCAAATCCTTGTGCGCGATCGCTGCAGCGATGTAGGAGCCGATGCCCGGCACGGTGACCGTCTGATCGGACACCGTGATCGCCTCGGAGGCGACGACGAAAAACCAGCCGCCCGACATCGACATCATGGTGTTCCACAGCAGCCCGGGCATGGCAAACGGCAGTTCCACCTTCCAGAACCGCTGCCAGGCGTTGAGCCGGTACAGCGTGGCCGCCTCGTGCAGATCGCGCGGCACGGTCTTGAGCGACTGATATAGGCTAAAGGTCATGTTCCACGCCTGCGAGGTGAACACCGCAAAGATCACCGCGAGCTGCACGCCGACCAGACTGCCCGGAAACAGCGCCATGAAACCGGTGACCGTGATCGACAGATAACCCAGAATCGGCACCGACTGCAGCACGTCGAGCGCTGGGATCAGGATGCGCTCGGCGTAACGGTTGTGCGCCGCCAACCAGGCATAGCCCAAAGTGAACACAAACGACACCACCAGCGCCGCGAGCATGCGCAGCACGGTGTACAGGCCGTATTCCGGCAGCGCCAGCGGCGACAGCGAGATCGACAGGTCGTCGCCCAGATGGAACGGCACCGCCATTTCCCGCCCGGCATGCGCGATGATGAAAAACAGCGCAATGACCAGCGGCAGCGCGATCAGGTCACGCCGGTTGGGCACCGGCAGCGGAAGTGGCGGGAGGTTGAGGGCCATGTGCGGGATGGTTCTGTTGCGTGACGGCACGCGGCGCGCGGCCGCCGACAAAGCAAGGCGCCAAGTCTAACCAGACAAGATGACGATTCACAATCGCGCCATCGCAGGCGTAGACAGGCCGAAACAACGCCGATCGCCGCGCCAGCCGACACCGTGCCCATGCACAATACGCATCGCCCAGCCCACAGACCGAACCATGCAAGCCAGAACCTATCTCCGCGCCTCGCTGTTTGCGGCGCTCATTGTCATCAGTCTCAAGCTCCTCGCCTGGAAAGTCACGGGCTCGGTGGGCTTTCTGTCGGACGCGATGGAGTCCATTGTCAATGTCGCGGCGGCGGCGTTTGCGCTGTTCATCGTGCGCATTGCCGAGGCGCCGCCGGATGCGGATCATCCCTTCGGCCACACCAAGGCGGAATATTTCTCCAGCGGGGTCGAGGGTCTGCTCATCGGCGTGGCCGCCGTGCTCATTCTGGTGGAAGCCGGGCAGCGTCTGACCCATCCCGAGCCGATCAGCGCGGTGCCGTTGGGTGCGGCCATTTCCGCGCTGGCCACTGCCATCAACCTGGGTGTGGCGCTGTGGATGCTGCGCGGCGCCAAGCGGCTGCGCTCCATCGTTATCGAGGCCGACGCGCGGCATTTGATGACCGATGTCTGGACCTCGGTGGGGGTCATCATCGGCGTGCTGCTGGTGCCGGTGACCGGCTGGCTGTGGCTCGACCCGGTGATCGGCATCATCGTGGCGCTGCACATCCTGCGCGAGGCGTTCTCGCTGGTCAAGCGCTCGGTTGATGGCTTGATGGACAAGTCGATGACCGACGCCGATCTGGCTGAACTGCATGCCGTGCTCGACCGCTTTCGCTCCAAGGACATGCGCTTCGACCATGTGCGCACCCGCGTGGCCGGCACCCGGCGTTTCGTCTCGATGCACCTGCACATGCCCGGGCAATGGTCGCTGCACCGCGCGGCCAACTGCCGCTACGCGGTCGAGAAGGCGCTGATTGACGCGCACCCGGGCATGGTGGTCACCATCGAAATGCTCACCTCCGCGCAGGAAAGTCTGCAGGAGGAGAATGAGCAGGCGCACGGCAGCCATGCGCGCGACGACTGCCCGCCCGCATCCACCGCGGCGCACCCTTGATGCATCCACCAGGAGAAGTCCATGCAACTGACCAGCCCCGCCTTTTTCGACGGCCAGCCCATCCCGCCGCAATACGCCTTCTGCAAGCCCGCCGTGGTCGGCCATGTGGCACTGTCGCAGAACCTCAACCCGCCGCTGGCGTGGTGTGACCTGCCCACGGGCACGCAGAGCCTGGTGCTGATCTGCCACGACCCGGACGTTCCCAGCCGCGCCGACGATGTCAATCTGGAGGGCCGCACCGTGCCTGCCGACCTGCCGCGGGTGGACTTCTATCACTGGCTGCTGGTCGACATTCCGCCGTCACGCAGCCAGATTGCCGAAAAGGAATTCAGCCACCAAGTGTCCCCGCGCGGCAAGCCGGGCCCTTCGTGCCATGGCGGCATGCGTCACGGCGTGAACGACTACACCGCCTGGTTCTCCGGAGATCAGGACATGGCAGGGCAGTATTTCGGCTACGACGGCCCCTGCCCGCCGTGGAACGACAGCCTGCTGCATCACTACATCTTCACCCTGTACGCGCTCGACGTGGCGCGCTGCCCGGTGGACGGCGCGTTCAACGGCGCGCAGTTGCGCGCCGCCATTGCCGGTCATGTGCTGGCGCAGACCAGCCTCACCGGCACCTACACCCTCAACTCCGCCCTGCGCTGACCCATGGCCGACACCCCGCAAGCCCCAACGCCCACGCCGCCGAGCAAAAAACGCGGAATCAATGTCCAGCTCAGCGGACTGCTGGGCATCGTCATCGGCATCGTGGTGCTGGTGGGCATCTTCAGCCTGCTGCGCGAGCGACTGGTGAATGAACCTGTGGACGCGCCGCAATTGCAGCTCGCCAATGACAGTCCCTGCATGCGTGACGGCCTCAAGGCCCTGGCCGCCAGCGGAAAACCCGTCACCTACGGCCAGCTCGGCGCGCTGAAACATCAGTGCGGGGAAGACAGCGACTAAGGCAACACGGAATAAGTCCCTTGCGCGCTGCGTATCCGGTCTGCGGGCGGTCTGCTGCGGTGCCCAGCCTCGCTGTCGCTTGGACGATGGCTGTGCGGAATGCGCCTTGCATCCCATCCCGCAGCCCAGCGCGCATCATCACAAGGATGGATTCAGTGTTGTCCTAAGCCGTGCTCACACCCGCACGAATTGCAGTTGCACACGAAGGCCGCGGCTGCCTTGCGGGGTGATGGGAAGATCCGCCAGGACGATGTCGGCATCATGCTGACGGGCGATCTCGCGCACGATGGCCAGCCCGAGGCCGCTGCCCTCGCTCCCGTTGTCGAGGATGCGATAGAACGGCTCGAACACCAGTTCACGCTCGGCCTCGGGAATGCCGGGGCCGGTGTCGTCCATCTGCAGTTGCACCACGGCTCTGGCGCCCGGGCCTTCGGCCACGGTGCTGCGCAGACGCAGGGTCACGCTGCCGCCGGGCGGGGTGTAGGTGATGGCGTTGTGCAGCAGGTTCTTGATCAGCTCATGCAGCAGCAAGGCATTGCCGCGCACCCACAGCGGCTGCGGCGGCGCGTCGAATTCGACCTCCAGATCCTTTTCCAGTGCGAGCACAGCCAGTTCCTGCATGGCTTCGGTGGCGGGCAGCCGCAGGTCGATGGTTTCGAACACTGCCCGCGCCGCGCCGCCCTGATTCTCGGCACGGGTGAGTGCCAGCAGCTGATTGACCAGCCGGGTGGTGCGCTCGACGCTGCGGCCGATCTGCCGCAAGCTGGCGCGCAGTTCCTCGGGATCGGTCTCGCGCAGCGCCAGCTCGGCCTGCGTGCGCAGCCCGGCCAGTGGGGTTTTGATCTGGTGCGCGGCGTCGGCGACGAAGCGCTTTTGCGTCTGCAACGATTGCTGCAGGCGCGCAAGCAGGCTGTTGATCGAGTCGACCAGCGGGGCGATTTCCTCTGGCGCCTCGCGCTCGTCGATCGGGCTCAGATCGTCGGCGCGGCGGCGGCGAATGCGTGACTGCAGTTCATTGAGCGGCGCGATGCCCTGCCCCAGCCCGAACCAGACCAGCAGAATGAAGATCGGCACCACAACGAACTGCGGCAGAATGACACCCTGCACAATGTCGCGCGCCAGCCGGGTGCGCGCTTGCACATCCTGTGCCACCTGCACCAGCACTGGCGCAGCGGGTGTGTTGGCCGCATGGCGCGCTGGCCAGACCCAGGCCGCAGCCAGCCGCACGCTGTGTTGACCCACTTCTGTGTCACGCCACTGCACCGCGATCAGCGCACCGGCATGCGTGGGCGGCAGGCTCCACGCCAAGGGCAGACCCGCATCCCCGGCCAGAACCGTCCCGGCCTTGCTGCGGATCTGGTAGCCCAGGATGCCACCCGCCGGGGGTTGTTGCAGGGTCTGCTGCCACAAGGCAGACTGCACCGCGCCCTGCGCGCCCAATGTCTGCACCTGCGCTGAGAGTTGCAGCAGGGTATGTTGCAGCGCCGCGTCATACGGCTTGGCCGAGATGGCTTGCGCGACCAGATAGGTGATGCCGATCGACAACGGCCACAGCAGGAGCATGGGCGCGAGCATCCAGTCGAGGATTTCGCCGAACAGAGAGCGCGGATGGCGCTTGCGGGCGGGTGCTGCGTCGTCCCGAGCCGCCTGTCCCGGCAACGGCAGTTCAGGCATCGGGCTTCACGGTCTCGGCGACCGGCGCCGCAGTGGGCGCGATTTTTTCCAGGCAATAGCCTAGCCCGCGCACCGTGGCGATACGCACCGGGCCGAACTCGATCTTCTTGCGCAGTCGGTGCACATACACCTCGATGGCGTTGGTGCTGACCTCCTCGCCCCAGACGCACAGATGCTCGACGAGCTGATCCTTGCTCACCAGACGACCCGCCCGCTGCAGCAGCACTTCGAGCAAGGCGAGTTCGCGCGCCGAGAGTTCCACCACATGGCCGTCGAGCGTGACCACGCGGCCGGTGATGTCGTAGTGCAAAGGGCCGTGCTGGATGATGGCGCTGGCGCCGCCCATGCCGCGGCGCGCCAGTGCCCGCACCCGGGCCTCGAGTTCCTGCAACGCAAAGGGCTTGGCCATGTAGTCGTCGGCACCGAGGTCCAGGCCGCGTACCTTGTCTTCGACGCTGTCGGCCGCGGTGAGGATGAGCACGGGCACCGTGGTGCCGCGGGCGCGCAGCTTGCGCAACACCTCGAAACCCGACAGCCGCGGCAGCCCGAGATCGAGAATGAGCAGATCGAAGGCACTCGATTGCAGCGCTGCATCGGCACTGTTGCCGTCGGCCACCTGATCGACGGCGTAACCCAGTGCGCGCAGCGATCGCAGGAGACCATCGGCCAGGACCCGGTCATCTTCGGCAATCAGTATCCGCATGCTTGTCTCCGCCCGGGAGTCTGGCACCGCACCCGGGATGTTATGGCGCGGATTCTAGGCCTTGCAGGCCTTGGGCCGGCCGGCGTTGCAGCGCAAAGGGCAGAGCTTGTTCGACCTGCAGCTGAACGGTGCGCGTGGGGAAGGCAAATCCCACGTCGTACTGCGCGAACACCCGCATCAAACCGAGGTTGATGGCCTGCTGGGTGTTCATGTAGGCGGTGAAATCGGCCGACTTCATCCAGTACACCACCTCGAAGTTCAGGCTGGAGTCGCCGAAATCCTTGAAATGCGCACGGTCGAACCGGGCGCCGGGCTGGGCGTCGATCAGCGACTGCACCCAGACGGGAATCTGCTCCAGGGTGTCGGGTGGTGTGTCATACGTCACACCGAAGGCGAACACGATGCGCCGCTCCTGCATGAACTTGTAGTTGCGCAGGCGGGCCTTGGTGAGATCGGTGTTGGAGAACACCACGATCTCCCCGCTGATGGAGCGGATGCGGGTGGTCTTCAGGCCAATGTTCTCGACGGTGCCGGAGAAGGTGTCGACGACGACGAAGTGCCCGATCTGGAAGGGCTTGTCGAGCACGATGGACAGGCTGGAAAACAGATCGCCCAGAATGTTCTGCAGCGCCAGACCCACGGCGATGCCGCCCACGCCCAGACCCGCCAGCAGGGTGGTGACGTTGAAGCCGAGGTTGTCGAGCAGCAACAGGAACACCAGCGACCACAGCACCAGTCGGGCGATGAAACTCATCGCGGCCAGGCCGGTGGCCGTCTCGGGGTCGTGTGCGATGGCCCGCTCGCGCGAGGTGCGGATCCAGAAGTCGAGAAACCGCGACGCCCACAAGCCGACCTGCAGGAATAGCGCCGCGGCGGCCAGCCCGATGAGCCACCGGGTGGTCAGCCCGGGAAGACTCAGGTTCTGCACCGCGGGGTAAAGACCCACAAGGCCGACGAGCAACAGGCGCGTGCCCTGCATGGCGCTGAGCAGCGCGTCGTCCCAGCGGTTGGTGGTGCGCGCCGACAGGGCGCCCAGCCACGAGATCAGGATGGGCTGGAGGATCGCCACCAGCGCCACGACCAGCAGCAGCCAGCCCAGCGCCATCAGCCAGTTCTGCAGGGGATTGCCCAAAAGGGAAAGGGATGGCCATGCGCTCATCTCGCAGCCTTTCGCAGAGTTGAAGATTCAGGAAGAAAACGGTGCGGGGCTGCCTGCCGCAGGCTCGTGCCATTGCACGCGACGGCGTGGCGTAGTCCACCCACAGAAACACGGTGCCCAAGAGGCTGGCGCTGGAGCGCGTCCAGTTCTGGAAAGGGTGTTCGATGAACCATTGCAGCGGCAGGATCAGCCGCCGGTCGTCCCATACGCGAAACACCACATAGGTGCCCGTGATCTCCTCCACCCGCCCCCACTCGCCCTCGACGATGAGCACATCGTTGATGCGGATCGGCTCGGTCATCGCGATCTGCAGCCCGGCGAGCAGATTGCTCAGCACCGGGCGCGCGGCGAAACCCACCACCAGCCCGGCGATGCCCGCCGACGCCAGCAGACTGGCGCCGATCTGCCGCACATCGGGAATGCTCATGAGCGCCACGGCCAGCCCGACGAGCAGAATCAGGAAGCTCAGCACACGGGTGAGCACCCGCGCCCGGGTGAGCAGGCCACGCACGGCGAGGTTGGCGTCGAGAAGTTGGGGATCGTCGGGCAGTTGCAAACCGCCGCGTCGCAGCACCACGAGATCGCCGCCCGCGCGTACCAGCCGCATGGCCAGCCAGGTCAAGGCGGCGATCAGCAACAGTTGCAGCGGCTGGATCGCCCAGGACACGCTGCCCAGGTCTGGCGTCAGCAGCGCCGCATCGACCCTTAGCACCAGCAGCCACCACGTCAGCCGCAGCGGATGGCGCAGGCGCAGATAGAGAAACTGTCCGTTGCCCTCGGGGCCGCCCGCCCTCCGCAGCAGGCGCGCGCCGAGCATGAACAGGGGCGCCGCCAGCAGCGTGAATGCGAGCGCCTGCACCTGGGCCGGGTGCGACAACACCCCGTCGCGCAGCATCGTCCCGTAGGCGTTCAGATCACCAACCATCGTCGTTTGCCCGGCTGCTCACTGCGCCCGCAACTGCGCGAACAGTTCGAGGACGTGGCGGGTCCAGTGGGTGATGTCGTAACGGCTGATGAGCGCGTCCATGCGTTGCATGCGATCGCACTGCTCCGGGCGCGGCATGTCCAGCGCCCGGTCGATGGCGGCGTCCATCTGGCTGAGGCTGTAGGGGTTGACGAGCACGGCGTCCTGCAGCTCCACGGCGGCGCCCGCGAACTCCGACAGCACCAGCACGCCGCTCTCGTTCACATGCGCGGCGATGAACTCCTTGGCCACGAGGTTCAGGCCGTCGCGCAGCGGGGTGATCCAGCAGATGTCTGCGGCGCGGTAATAGCTCAGCGTCTCATCGAAGGTCATGGGCGTGGTCGACAGCAGAATGGGCGTCCAGGTGAGCGAGCCATGATGGCCGTTGATGCGACCGACGAGTTGCTCGATGTTCTGCTGCGCCCGCTTGTAAACCCGCATGCCGTCGGCTGCGGCCACCGCCGTCACCAGCAGTTTGACCTTGCCGTGCAGCGCGGGGCGGCGCGCCAGCAGTCGTTCGAAGGCCAGCAGCATTTCGCGCGTGCCCTTGGCGTAGTCCACCCGGCCGATAGAGACGATGACGGTCTGCCCGGCCATTTCGCGACGGATGTGCGCCACCCGCGCCAGGTTGTCTCGCGTTTGCACCGTGCGGCGGATGAGATCGGCATGGGTGCCGATGGGAGAGGCGTCGATGCGCACCCTGCGTCCATCCACGGTGATCGACGCCGGCGTGACCGGCTCGGACAGCGCGGTGCCGGTGGCCTGCAGTTCCGGGTCCACCGTGCGCTCGACCAGCCCGTCGATTCTGCGCAGCGACTGCACCAGCGCAGCGAAGTTGCGGGCGTAGCGCGGCACATGAAAACCCACCAGATCGCAGTCGAGCAGCGAGGCCAGAATGTCGTCGCGCCAGGGCAGAATGTTGAACACATCGGGCGCGGGAAACGGCGTGTGGTGGAAGAAGGCAATCTTCACATCGGGGCGCATCTGCCGCACGAAGCCCGGCACCAGCCACAGGTTGTAGTCGTGCACCCAGATCACCGCCCCAGGCGCGGCCTCTGCGCACGCGGCCTCGGCAAACAGGCGGTTGACCTCGCGGAACACGGCCCACTGGCAGTTCTCCGTGGAATAGAGGGAGGGAAAGTTGTTGAGCACCGGCCACAGCGCCTCTTTCGAGACGACGTGATAGAACTGGTTGATCTGCTCGGGCGCGAGGGGCAGCCGCACCACTTCGTAGCTGCCGTAACTGTCATTCACCGTGATGCGGCGCTCGAATTTCACCGGCTTGCCCGCAGGCGATTTTTTCCACGCCACCCAGCTCGCCCGGTCCACCTGGCCAATGAAACCCTTGAGCGCCGGCACGATGCCGTTGGGACTCTTGTTTTCCTTCAGGACGATCTGGCCGTCCTCGCTGTGTTCCTCATACGGTTGTCTGTGATAGACGATGACCAGAGATGAAGCCATTGAAATCCCCCTGTTGATGAAATCGCTGCAGGGCGTCGAGCACTCCGGCGGCACCCGCTTGCGCGCTGCGGTAAACGTTGTCGTGCGGTGTGATGGCATGCTCCAGCCCCGCTTCGCGGTTGCTCACGGCCACGCCGGTCAGCCCAGTCTGGAACATCGACAAATCGTTGAGCGTGTCACCAGCCACCAGGGTGCGGTGTTCGGGCAGGCCCAGCGCCGCCAGAGTGCGCAGCAGAGTCGCGCCCTTCTGCACCCCGCGCGGCAACACGTCGAAGTACTGGTTGTCCGACATCAGGGTGTCGAAGCCCAGCCGCCTCAGTTCGCTCGCCGCCACTTGCGCTGCCTCGGCACAGTCGTAGAAATAGGAACGCCTGCGCCCGCTGTAAAGCGGCTGGGGCTGCAGCGTCGGATGGCGGCGCACGATGGCCTCGATCTGCTGCGGCGCGTCGCTCGGCCACGCGGCGTCGAGCCAGTGGTCGAGCGCAGGCAGGGGCGCGAAATCCGCCCCGGTCGCCACGCTGGTGCCGACATCGCCGATCACATGGTCGGACTGCACCGGCAACTCACTCGCAAGTTGCCGCATGAAATCGAGCCCGCGCCCACTCACGAAAATCAGCACAATCTCGCTGCGGCGCTGCGCGATCCAGTCGTACAGCGCCGCGCGCTGTGCCTGGCTGCCGCCCAGAAAGGTGCCGTCGAGATCGGTGGCCAGAATCGTCTTTGGCATCGCTCCCCCCGTCATTGCGCTTGCCGCGACGGCGCGCGGGACAGCGTGGAACGCAGGCCCTGCGCATCGCGCAGCGGACGGTACGCGTGCAGGCCCGACGCCACAGGCAGACCCAGGGCATCGTCTTGAGACAGGGGCGCGTTCAGCAGATGCCGCAAGGCCTCGGCCGCCGTCTGCCGCCGCTGCAGCACATCGCGCACCGCAGCCGCCACCTCAAGGCGCAGCCCCAGCCTGCGCTCCAGGCTCTGCACCGCTTGGCAGCTGAGGGCGCCTTCGGCCAGATCCTCGCCCTGCTGCGCGGGCTCGCCCCGGCCCAGCCGCATGCCCAGCCGGGTGTTGCGCGACTGCGTGGAAGATGCGGTCAGAAACAGATCGCCTGCTCCGGCACTGGACAGCAGCGTGTCGGCGCGCCCGCCCAGCGCCAGGGTGAGCGCACGCATGTCCTGCAGACCGCGGGTGAGAATGGCGGCACGCGCGTTCTCGCCCATCTCGCCGCTCATGGCCATGCCGCAGGCGATGGCGATCATGTTCTTCAGCGCGCCACCCACCTGCACGCCGATGGCGTCGTCCGTTACCTCGAGCTGAGCCCCGCCTGCGGCAAACGCCGTGCGCAGCCCGTCCGCCATACGTTGTGCAAGGCGCTGCCCATCCACCGCGTGGCGCAAGCGCAGCGCGGGCAGCCCCAGCGTCAACGCGGCAGGCTGCCCGCGCACCACTTCCTGCGCGAAGCTCGGCCCACCGATGGCGCCGACCAGCGCGTCGGATCGCAGCTCCTGCTGCAACACCTGGGACATCAACGCGCCGCTGCCGTGTTCGATCCCCTTGCAGGCCGCCAGCACCACGGCGCGCCGCTGCAGCAGGGGCGCGGCGGCCCGCGCCACTTCGCGCAGCGCGGCGCAGGGTACCGCCATGAGGACCGCATCGGCGCCGTCGAGCACCTCGGCCATCTGGCTGCTTGCCTGCAGTCCCGGGGCCAGGGCCAGATCGGGCAGGTATTGCGGATTGCGCTGTTGCGTGGCGATGGTGTGGGCAAGGTCGGCGCGGCGCGCCCACAAGCGAACCTCCAACCCGCCCCGGCGCAGGGCACAGGCCAGGGCCGTGCCCCAGGCGCCGGCGCCGAGAACGACCACGGCAGCCGGCTGTTTTGAATGCCGGTCGATCGAAAAAACAGCAGAGTTCTGCATGGACTCTCCCAAAGTCGTGGACAAACTTGCGCTTGTCCGGTGGCAGGACGCCCGGCAAAGCGGGCGTGGCGACTGGGTGCCGCGCGTGCAGACGCGGCAGCGGCATTTGGCGGGAATGCCTTGAAGCTCGGGGCTCAGGGGAGCCCTCTCACCGCCCTGATGGAGGACGGTGCATCGACGGGCCGACTCAGGCAGGCCGACACAGACCAGAATTCACAAGTAGAACTCGCTACTTACAGAACGCTTTCTGGTGACTCGTCTTGCTCTAAATCAATAAGGTAATTGTAAAGCAATCTGGCGAGAATGAAAACTTCATTTTCACCAAATTATTTACAGATTTTTGGATGATCCCAAGCGCATCGCCGGCATGCCCGACGATCTGCCCAAAGGCGCTTAGCCGGGCCGTCTGCCGCCGTAGCGCAGGCGCATGACGAGCACGGTCAGCGCCAGAAGCAGGGTGATGGCATTGGCGCCGACCAGCGGCCAACTGCGCTGGATGAGGCCATAGATCAGCCACAGCGCAATACCCAGCGTGAACAGGCTGTACATCCCCAGGGACACGCCCGAGACGTCGCGCGTGCGCAGGGTGAGCCAGACCTGCGGCACGAAGGACACAGTCGTCAGGAAGGCGGCGGCGTAGCCGATGAGATCGGTGGGATGAAAGGCCACGAGAAGTCCCGAAAGAGGGGTGGTCAGGTCGAAAGTCCCTTTAGGCCGTCTGCATGAAGCCATTGACGAAGGCTTCCAGCGCAGGCCAGGCGCCACCGGCGCGCGCATCGTTGACCAGTGCGGCAAAGGTGTAGCGCCGCCCGGCGCGGGTCTGTGCATAGCCGGCGAGCGACAGCACGCCGTCGAGCGTGCCGGTCTTGGCGTGGATGCGACCGGCGGTGTCGGGGTCGCGGAAATGGCGGCGCAGGGTGCCGTCCTCCCCGGCCAAGGGCAGCGACGAGACGAACTCGGGCATCACCGGGCTGTGCCACGCCGAACGCAACAGGGCGTTGAGATCGTTTGCGGAGATGCGCGCGATGCGCGATAGACCACAGCCGTTGTCCAGCACCAGGCCGGGCATGGCCAGGTCGTGCGCGGCGAGCCATTGCATCACCGCCTGCTGCGCCCCGGCCCAGGTCGCCCGCTGCGCCCCGGCGGCGAGCGCCAGACTTAGGAACACTTGCTGCGCCATGACGTTATTGCTGTATTTGTTGATATCGCGCACCAACACGGCCAGCGCGGGCGACTCCCACACCGTCAGCTCGGTCGCCTCGGCCGGCAAGGGCGCGGTGCGAACCTGTCCCTGCCAGGCGATGCCTACCTGGGCGAACAGCGCGGCGAGCAGCCGCTGCACATAGGCGTTGTCGCCCACCTCGGGCGCGATGTTCCAGGTCTGCGGCCCGCAGGAGGCGGCGTAGCTCCCGGCAAAGCGCGGCGCGAACGGCTGCTTCCAGTCGGCGCGCAGCCTGTCCTTCCAGTTGCCGCAAGCAACCGCGGTGAGCCGGGGCGCTTCGCGCAGGTCAAACCCGGCCAACGGCGGCTCCAGCGTGACGCGCACCTGCTGCGCCGCGACGTCGGGCACGAAGCCAAGGCGCATCACGCCGAAGTTCGCCAAAAAGGCGTCGGGGCCGACGTTGTAAGGCGCGGTGGCCTCGCCATCGAAGGCGGCGGGATCGTGCGGCGGCAGGTCGAACGCCTGACGGTCGATGAGCACGTCGCCGCGAATGCGGCGGATGCCCAGATCACGCAGGCGCCCCGCGATGCTCCAAAGATTGTCGGCCATCAGATGCGGATCGCCGCTCCCAACAAACGCCAGATCGCCCTGCAACACCCCGGCACGGATCGGCCCCACCGCGTAGACCGGCGTTTTCCACACATAGGCCGGGCCGAGGATGCGCAGCGCGGTGTAGGTCGTCACCAGCTTGAGCACCGAGGCCGGGTTCATCAGCGCCGCGCCGTTGAAATCGATCTGCGGCAAGGCGCTGTCTTGGGCCTGCAGCACGAAGGCGCAAGACGCCAGCGGGATGCGCGCCATCTCCAGCGCCTGCACCACACTGGGCGGCAACGCGCCAGCTGCGCCCTGAGCGAGCGGCTGCGCCCGCGCCAGCAGCGGAGCGCTACTGAGGGCGAGTGTGGAGGCGAGAAAGCGGCGGCGGCTGGGTTGCATGGCAATGACGAGGACCGATCGAGACTGAAATGGTAGAGGCTCGGCGTCAGGATGCCCCCCATGCCCCTGCCTACAATGCAGCGCATCATGACATCCCGCCCTCCCTTCACGCAGCAGTGGCACGAGGCCGCCGAGCGCAACAACTCGGCGCTGTGCGTGGGCCTCGACCCGGAGCCCTCGCGTTTTCCGGCGCCGTGGACCAACGACCCGCTGCGGCTGTTCGACTTCTGCGCCGCCATGGTCGATGCCACGGCCGATCTGGTCTGCGCCTATAAGCCGCAGATCGCCTACTTCGCCGCGCTGGGCGCGGAAGACCAGCTCGAACGCCTGATCGCCCACATCCGCAAGGCCGCGCCGGACGTGCCCGTCATCCTCGACGCCAAGCGCGGCGACATCGGCGCCACTGCCGAGCAATACGCCCGCGAAGCCTTCGTTCGTTTCAACGCCGACGCCCTGACCCTGTCGCCCTATATGGGCTTCGATTCGATCGAGCCCTATCTGCGCTACCCCGAGCGCGGGCTGTTCGTTCTGTGCCGCACCTCCAACCCCGGAGGGGCGGATCTGCAGACCCTGCCCATCGCCAACGCGACCGCGAGCCCCTCCGCCCACCTCGGCTTTGAGTTGCTGTTCGAGCGCGTGGCACGGCTAGCCGCGCACGACTGGAACCGCCACGGCCAGAACGGCCTGGTGGCCGGCGCCACCAACCCGGCCGACATCGAGCGCATCCGCGCCGTCGCGCCCGAGGTGCCGCTGCTCATCCCCGGCATCGGCGCGCAGGGCGGCGATCTCGCCGCCACCGTGCGCGCGGCACGCGGCCACTTCCTCATCAACGCCTCGCGCAGCGTGCTTTACGCCAATAGCGGGCGCGAATTCGCCGACGCCGCAAGGCGCGAAGCCCGCCGCCTGCGCGACGCCATCAACCAGGAAGCGCACGCGGCCAACGCGGCGCACCCCGCATCATGAGCGCCTCCCCCGTCACCAACCTCACCCACTTCGACGCCGCCGGCCAGGCGCACATGGTCGATGTCGGCGGCAAGGAGGAAACCCACCGTGTCGCCGTGGCCACCGGCTGCATCCGCATGCAGCCCGCCACCTTCGCGCTGGTGGAGAGCGGCAGCGCCAAGAAGGGCGACGTCATCGGCATTGCCCGCACCGCCGCCATCATGGCAAGCAAGCGCACCGCCGAGCTCATTCCCCTGTGCCACCCCATCGCGCTCAACCGCGTGGCGGTGGACTTCGAGCTGCACCCCGAGGACAGCACCATCCACTGCACCGTCACCGCCGAAACCCGTGGCCGCACCGGGGTGGAGATGGAAGCCCTCACCGCCGCGCAGATCGGCCTGCTCACCATCTACGACATGTGCAAGGCGGTGGACCGCGGCATGACCATCGACGGCGTACGGCTGCTGGAGAAGCACGGCGGCAAGTCCGGCGACTGGATCGCGGCGCGCTGACCCCAATCGCGCCCTGCGCGCAGGGGCATGCCGCCCTTTCTACAATTGGGCGCATGAACATGATGACCGAACCCGCGCTATTGCGCCTCGACGAGGCGCGCCGCGTCTTGCTCGACCCCTATCAGATCGACGACTCTGCGCTGCAGCGTGCGCTGGGCAAGGTGTTCGAGCACAAGCTCGATTACGCCGACGTCTATCTGCAGTACACCCGCTCCGAGGGCTGGAGTCTGGAAGAAGGCATGGTCAAGTCCGGCAGCTTCGACATCGAGCAGGGCTTTGGCATCCGCGCGGTGCAAGGCGAGAAAACCGCCTTTGCTTATTCCGACGACATTTCCGAGATGGCCCTGCTCGAAGCCGCCGACACGGTGCGCAGCATTGCCCGCGTCGGCCAGGGCAGCGCCAGGGTGCCCGCCGACACCCGGCGCAGCGCGGCGCGCGTGCTCTACGGCGCGAGCGACCCGCTGGGCGCGCTCGACTCCAGCGCCAAGGTCGCGCTGCTGCAGAAGGTGGACCGGCTGGCGCGCGCCAAGGATCCCCGCGTGGTGCAGGTCATGGCCAGCCTAGGCGGTGAGCACGACGTGATGCTGGTGCTGCGCTCCGACGGTCTGCTCGCCGCCGATGTGCGCCCACTGGTGCGGCTGAGCGTGAATGTCATCGTCGAGCAGAACGGACGGCGCGAGTCCGGCACCTCGGGCGGCGGCGGGCGGTTCAACCTGGGCTACTTCGACGATGCGCTCATCACGCGGTACGTCGATGAGGCGGTGAACACCGCGCTGGTGAATCTCGAATCACGCCCTGCGCCTGCAGGCGAAATGAGCGTGGTGCTCGGCCCGGGTTGGCCCGGCGTGCTGCTGCACGAGGCGGTGGGCCACGGCCTGGAGGGCGACTTCAACCGCAAGGGATCGAGCGCCTTCTCCGGACGCATGGGCCAGCGCGTGGCTGCCAAGGGCGTGACCGTGCTCGACGACGGCACCCTGCCCGACCGCCGCGGCTCACTCAACGTGGACGACGAAGGCAATCCGACGCAGCGCAACGTACTGATCGAAGACGGTATTCTGGTCGGCTATATGCAGGACATGCTCAACGCCCGGCTGATGGGCCGCATGCCCACCGGCAACGGCCGCCGCGAAAGCTATGCCCATGTGCCGATGCCGCGCATGACCAACACCTACATGCTGGCGGGCGACCGCGATCCGGCGGAAATCCTCGCCAGCATCGACCGCGGCCTGTACGCGGTGAACTTCGGCGGCGGGCAGGTGGACATCACCAGCGGCAAGTTCGTGTTCTCCGCCAGCGAAGCCTGGTGGGTGGAAAAGGGCAAGCCGCTCTACCCGGTGAAAGGCGCCACGCTGATCGGCAACGGCCCCGACGCGCTCACCCGCGTGAGCCTGATCGGCAACGATCTGCGCCTGGACAGCGGCGTGGGCACCTGCGGCAAGGAAGGCCAAAGCGTGCCCGTCGGCGTGGGCCAGCCCACCCTGCGCATCGACGGCGTGACCGTGGGCGGCACGGGCTGAACGCGCCCCCGCTTTCACCCCGCCCGACAGCCGGATCGCAGCGATGTGTTCCGGCTGTTGCATTTTTTACCTCCGGTGACGTCGGTGAAATGTGCTTTACGGTGCGTGATCGAACCGCGCCCGGCGGGTACAGTGCGCACAAGCCGAACGCGGCTGCCCCCCTCTAAACAACTGAACAAGGACACCTCCATGAAAACCACCTCCCTGCTTGCCACCGCCCTGACCTGCGCTGCGCTCGCCTTCCCCGCCGTGGCCTCGGCCAGTCTGCTGAAAAATCACGACGCCAAAGTGCAGTGCGAAAAGCAGGCCAAGGAGCAAAGCCTCAAAGGCAAGGACCGCACCGAATTCATCAAGAGCTGCGTGAGCAAGGCTGAAGCTGCCACACCCACCGCCGCGGAAGCCAAGAAAGAAACGAAGAAGGAAGAATCCAAGCAGGCCGCCAGCTCATCCGGATCGGGCATGGCGGCCGCAGCCGGTGGCGGCGCGGGCAAGGTGTGGGTGAATGCGTCCACCAAGGTCTATCACTGCCCGGGCGACAAGTACTACGGCAAGACCAAGCACGGCGAGTACATGACCGAGGCAGCAGCCAAGGCTGCGGGCGACCATCCGGCGCATGGCAAAACCTGCAACTGATGCGCGATGGGTGCGTCGCGACTGGGCGGGTGGACGATCTCAGCCAGCGCTAAGTGACTCGGTGTAGGGTGAGGACCTTCCGATTTCCGGCCGCCTCACCTGTGCGGCCTTGCACACATGTCCACACTCTCCCTGCCAACGGCACGCTATCACCCCGTCTCCCGGCTACTGCACTGGGCGGTTGTCGCGCTCATCCTGCTGGAATATCCCTTGGCCTGGCTGATGACCGATCACCGCGGCGCGCCGGAAGCGGCGCTGTCCGCCTGGCATATCGGCGTCGGCACGGCGGTGCTGAGTCTCATCGTGCTGCGCCTGATCTGGCGGCTGATCAAGACCCCGCCTCCCCACCCGCCCATGCCCGCCTGGCAGGCGCGCGCAGCGCAGGCCACGCATGGGCTGCTCTACGCCGGGTTTCTCGGCCTTCCCTTGCTGGGCTGGCTTGCCGCCTCGGCGCGCGACTGGCCGGTGCACTGGATCGGTCTGGTGACGTTGCCCGCGCTGTTTCCGGCCAATGCCGACTGGGCGGAACTGCTGGGCGATCTGCACCAGGCGCTCGCCCTGGGGCTGCTCGGACTGATCGGTCTGCATATTGCTGCGGCGCTCTACCACGCGTTCATCCTGCGCGACGGCAGCCTGCGGCGGATGTGGTGACGCGGCGCGGGAGCGCTCAAACCACCTTCAGTCCGGCCAGTTCCGCCTTGGGATCGGGCGCCGCCGCCTTGAGATTTTTCAGGGCTTCCAGCACCAGGCGCGCGACGATCAGGTTGCGCACCGGCTTGCGGTCGGCCGGCACCACATACCACGGCGCCTGCGCGGTGGATGTGGCTTGCAGCGCCTGACCGTAGGCGGACTGGTAGGCATTCCAATACTGACGCTCCTGCAGATCGGACGGATCGAACTTCCAGTTTTTCAGCGGATTGTCGATGCGCTCCTGCAGACGTTCGCGCTGCTCATCGAAACTCAGGTGCAGAAAGCACTTGACGATGGCCGTTCCGGTCTCAGTGAGCATCTGCTCGAAGTCGACGATCTGTCGCAGATAGCGCTTCATCTCGCCGTTCTTGATCTCGCCATGCACCCGGCGGATGACCGGCTCTTCGTAGTGGCTGCGGTTGAACACACCGATACAGCCCAGCGGCGGCACCTGGGCATGCACCCGCCAGAGGTAGTCGTGGCGCCGCTCCTGCGGCGTGGGCACGCTGAACGACGCGGCGCGAATGCCCAGCGGATTCACCCCGGTGAACACCGCCTTGGTGGTGCTGTCCTTGCCCGCCGAATCCATGCCCTGCAACACCACCAGCAGGGCGCGCTCGCGCCGGGTGAACAGCAGGTCCTGGATGTCGCCGATCTGCTCGCGCAGCGCGGCCAGTTCGGACTCCAGCGCGTCCTTGGAGGGATCGCCCGGCAGATCGAGCTGGGTCGGGCGGTCTTTCAGGTCGAGGGCCTTGCCCGGCTCGACCAGCAGGCTGCGCAGATCGCTCAATGGGGACATGCGCATTCCTTCAACGCTGCATCCATTTGGCGAGTAACACCAAATTCTTTTTCGCGCGCTCCTCGCCCTGCGCCGCAGCGCGCTCCCACCAGAGCCGCGCCTTTTCAAGGTCTTGCTGTTTGCCGAGCCCACGCCAGTACAGCACGCCCAGGCTGAACTGCGCCTGCGCGTCGCCCAGCTCGGCGGCACGCTGATACCAGCCGGCCGCCATGGTGTAGTCCAGGCTGCCGCCGCGCCCCATCGCCAGCAAGCTAGCCAGTTCGCGTTGCGCCACGGGCAGCTCCATCTCCGCGGCCTTGCGCAGCCAGACTATGGCCTGCGCATCGTCTTGCTCTACGCCCTGCCCTGTGACAAACAGATGTCCGTAGCGGTAACAGGCTTCGCGGTATCCCTGGTGCGCAGCCAAGGAAAACATGGCCGCAGCCCGCAACAGGTCCACTGGCGCTCCACGGCCGTTTTGCAAAAAAAGCCCCAGATTGCACTGCCCGCTGGGGTCGCCCGCTTCAGCGGCACGCTGGTACCAGGCCAGGGCCTGGGCATCGCTGCGCGGCACGCCGCGGCCCTGCTCGTACAGGAAACCCAACCCGTTCATCGCCCGCGCCAAGCCGTCTTGCGACGCCTGCTGCCATAGGGCAAGCGCCTGGGCATCATCCTGCTTCACGCCCTGTCCGTGCACGTACAGCCAGCCCAGGTTGTATTTGGCCCCGGCAGATCCTTGATCGGCCGCCTTGCGATACCAGTGCGCCGCCTGCGCATAATCTTTGCGGTCGTGATAGTGCGCGCCCAGCCATTCCTGCGCGGCGGCGTCGCCCGTGTGGGCCAGTGCTTCAAGCGGGTGCTGAGGCGCGTCGCGCTCGGGTTGCGGCGGCTCGGGCCGGGCGTCGATCTCTCGGTAGGGTGGGTGTGTCATGCTCATCGGTGCATGGTGCTTCTGCAAGCGCGCAGCATACCCCGGCCTCGGGCCTGTTCAAAACAATGAAACGGTATGCTTTGCAGTTAATTTCATCCTGTTGCATTTCCTATTTGGAGACTGTTCCATGCGCCGCTGGCTATCCCTCATGCTGCTTTCTGTCGCGCTGCTGAACCTGAGCGGCTGCGGCTACAACGCTTTGCAAGCGTCAGACGAACAGATCAAGGCGAGTTGGGCCGAAGTGCTCAACCAATATCAACGCCGCGCTGATCTGGTGCCCAATCTGGTCAACGTGGTCAAGGGCTATGCCGCACATGAGAAGGATGTGTTCGTGCAGGTGACCGAAGCGCGTGCCAAGGTCGGACAGATTCAGGCCACGCCCGAGCTCATCAACGACCCGGCCGCCTTTACCAAATTCCAGGAGGCGCAGGCGCAGATGACCAGCGCGCTCTCCAGGCTGATCGCGGTGTCCGAGAACTATCCGCAGCTCAAGGCCGATGGGGTGTTCCGCGATCTGCAGGCGCAGCTCGAAGGCACGGAAAACCGCATTGCCGTGGCGCGCATGCGCTACATCGAGGCGGTGCAGAACTACAACAATCTGGTGCGGCAGTTCCCCACCAATCTCACCGCCATGGCCATCGGCATGAAGGTCAAGCCCAGCTTCACCGTGGAAAACGAAAAAGCCATCTCGGTGGCGCCCAAGGTGGATTTCGGCGGCACGACGCCCGCGCCCGCCGCGTCCCGGTAAGCCTTCGATGACGCAGTCGATGGGTTCGCTGCCACGCAGCCTGGCCTTCTGGCTGGCTATTCTGTTCAGCGGCTTACTGAGCTCAGGCGTGCAAGCGGCGCTGGCACCCATTCCCGCGCTGACCGCGCCGGTCACCGATCTCACCCATACCCTCACGCCCGAGCAGACTGCCACGCTCGACCAGGAACTGCGCGACTTTGCCGTGCGCAAGGGCAGCCAGATCGCCATCCTCATCGTGCCCACCACCGCGCCGGAGGCCATCGAGGCCTACAGCATCCGCGTGGTCGATGCCTGGAAGCTGGGCCGCAAGACGCAGGACGACGGCGTGCTGCTGCTGGTAGCCAAAGACGACCGTGCGATGCGCATCGAAGTGGGTTATGGCCTGGAAGGCGCCATTCCCGACGCGATCGCCAAGCGCATCATCGCCGAGGTCATCACCCCGCAGTTCAAGCGGGGCGATTTTTACAGCGGGCTGCAGGCCGGGGTGGAGCAAATCATGAAGCTGATCGACGGCGAGTCATTGCCGCCGCCCAAGGCCGCGACGTCGCCCAAAGGCAGCATCAATTCGACCGAAACCGCATTTTTCCTGCTGATCGCCGCGGTCTTCGTCGGCTCCGCGCTGCGCGCCGCGCTGGGCCGCACCGTCGGCTCCGGTCTGGCCGGCCTGATCGCAGGCGGCGTGGGCTGGCTTTTGATCGGTTCGGCCCTTCTGAGTTTGGGGCTGGCCGTGGCGGCTTTCTTCGCCGTGTTCAGCGGCATGCGTTTTGGCGGCGGGCCGGGTGGATTTGGCGGTGACGGCTTCGGTGGAGGCAACGGCTCCGGCGGCTTCAGCGGAGGCGGCGGCGGGTTTGGCGGAGGCGGCGCTTCGGGCCGGTGGTGACATGCAGATCAAACGCCTGATCCAGCATCTCACCTTTGCGCCCTGGCGCGTGCGCAGGGCGTTTCCGAAGGCCACGCTACAGGCCATCGCACACGCCATTCATGCTGCCGAGCAGCAACATGGCGGCGAGATCCGTTTTGCCGTGGAGGGCGCGCTCGACCTGCCCGAACTCTGGCGGGACGTCAGCGCACGCGAACGCGCGATCGAGGTGTTCTCGCACCTGCGGGTGTGGGACACCGAACACAACGACGGCGTGCTGATCTATCTGCTGCTGGCCGAGCGCGATGTGGAAATCGTCGCCGACCGCGGCATTCACGAGCAGGTCGATGCGGGCGCCTGGGAACAGGTTTGCCGCAATATGGAAGCCCTGCTGCGCCAGGGCCGGTACGCGCACGCCGCGCTGCAGGGCGTTGCCGGGGTCAGCGCGTTGTTGGCGCGGCATGCACCGTTGCCCGCGGCGGGCAAACGCAACGAGTTGCCCGACTGGCCGGTGGTGCTGCGGCTGTGAGGTGCTGACTCAGGGAAACAGCCCCTTGAACAGGCCGGGTACGTTGGGCTGCAAGGGCTTGGCCGGTTCCGGTGCAAGTTGTTTCTGCAAGGCGTCCTTCAAGTTGTTTTTCAGCGTCTGGCGCAACAGATTGCCGCCAGCCTGCGACCACAGCACGGTGTAGTCTGGCTGGGCAAAGCTGCCACTCACGCGCACCGGCACGGTCACGCCGCGCAGGGCTGCAAGCTCCGCGCCGCCCTGCCCTTGCGGCGCGCCGACCACGCTGGGCAGCAACAGGTAGTCCATGCGCCGTTTGGGCAGGTCGAACCAGCCTTCGCCACCCACCCGCAGCAGGGGGCTCTGCACCAGCAGGTCGCTGTTTTTCGCCACGCCGTCCTGCACATCGAGCGTCGCCCCCAGCGCGGTGAAGTCGGTCTGCTCTCCCGGCGTGCCGGCGAATCGGCCATCCTTGCGTACGGCCAGCAGGGTGCGGGCGTTACGCAGCATCTGCACTAGGTTGAAGCCTTTGACCGCGCCGCTTTTCATGTCTAGCCGCGCCTTGCCCGACAGGCTGGCGATCAAGGCCTGCAGGGTCTTGCCCTGGGCGGACAGGTCCAGCGTCCAGCTGGCCTTGCCGAACAGAAAATCCTTACCCGTGAGCGCTTGCAGGATGGGCTGCACGCTGACATCGCGCGCGTTCTGCTGCAGGGCATAGCGGTGGCTCGCCAGATCGACCCGCAGGGAGGCGCCCACCGTGCCGCCAAAGCCCTGCGCGCTGAACGGCTGCAGCGTCAACGTCTTGCGGTCACTGCCGAGAGTGCCCTGCACCGCGCTCCACTGCATGCCCTTGAACAACAGGCTGCCGATCTTGAACTGCGCGTTCAGCGCGACGGTCTGGAAGGCCGAGAGGTCGATGGACGTGTCGGGCGCTGCCGTGGCGGGCGTCTTGGCCGCAGGCTTGGTCGGCGTGGGTGGCAGCCAGTCGTCAAGCTGGATGCGGTCTGCATTCAGATCGAGCTTCAGGGAGCCGGGCTGTGTCCAACTGCCCGAGGTCTTGACTGCACTGCCGGCGATCAATCCCTGCAACTGGAATTGGGCAGCCGGGGGCGCGGTGCCCGCAGCGGCCGCATAGCGCGCATTGCCCTGCAGCGCCAGGGTATGCGGCTTGGCGGCATCGGCTCCGGTCACCTGCCCGGACAGCTTGAGCGCCACCATGTCGCAGCGCGACTGGGTCAGATCGAGTTGCAGCGGCGATGCCAGGGTGATCAGCAGGGCGCCGGCCTTGTCCGCCGTGCCGCGCTGCACATCGACCTGCGCAATGGGAATGCGCAGCGCGCTCAAAGTGCCCGCAGCCTGCTGGGTGCTGACATCCACCTTGACCGGCTGTGGCGCAGCCAGATGCAGACTGGCGTGCAGCGCGCCGAGCTGCAGCGCATCGCCCTTGAGATTGAAGGTCGGCAGGCTGGCCTGCGCGGTCAGTGCCTCACCCTCGGCGGTGCGCGCCTTGATCGTGAGGCGCCCTTGCTGCGTGCTGAGCCCCAGCGCCGGGCTGGTGACCAGGCCCAGCCGGGCCACGTTGACCTGGGTCTGCAGGGTTTTCAGACCGAGCGCATCGCCCTGCACCGACAGTGCCAGATCGGACAGCGCCAGACTGTGCTGCGCAGGGTCGGACTGCAATTTGCCACGCAGGTCGATGCGGGTTGCCAGCGCGGGCTGCACAAAACGGGCGGTGGTGCCGAGGTGAAAGCTGCCCGCGCTGCCGCCATCCAGTCCGGAGAGCTCCAGATCCAGCCCGGCGAACTCGCCGTGGAACTGCGCCTTGTCATCATCAAGGGTGATGACACCCTGCTCAACCTGCAGACGATGCACCGACAGGCCCAACGGACTGCGGGCCTGCGCAGCATCGGGTTTGTCGTCCGGCAACAGATCGGCAAAATTGAACTGCCCCTGGAGGTTGCGGACGACGTGGATCTGCGGCTTGATCATCACCACCCGATCGACCACCAGCTTGCGGCGCAACAGGGCGAACAGGTCGAGGTGCAGGCGCAGATCGTCCGCCCTGGCAAACACTGCAGTGGAGTCGCGCTCGCTGAGGGTGAACGATCCGGTGCGCAGGGTCAGCGGCGGAAACAGCTCCAGCGCAAGAGTGCCCGGCAGCGTGAGCGTGCGGTGTTCGCGCTCCTGCACCACCTTGATCAGCATGGCCTTGTACTGGTTGGGATCGAAGGTGAGCAGCACGATGCTCAGCCCCCCCACCACCAAAATGACCGCAGCCAGCAGCGCGGCCAGCAAGCCTTTGAGCAGCCGCATGAGCCACCGCTTGCGCGGCGCGGGTACGGGCGACTGCGGCGCAGTGCCCTCAGTCATTATCGGGACTTGCGCCACGCGAACGGGCCATCAGGGGCACAATGCGGGCTGTGTTGGCAAACATGGTCACCGATTCTAGAAGCCTGTCTGGCCTGGGGCGCGGAGAGCGAAAGAGGGTGGTGTGGATGCCACACCGCCCTGTTGCAGCCCGCAACTCCCAAGTCCGACAGGCTTCCAGGCAGATTGTCTGACACGCCGGAGTTTCCACAAAACGCGGCGCAAGGTGCTGCGCTGCCCTCATGTCCACCCCATCTCCTGACCTTCTGATTCTCGGCGGCGGCATCGCCGCAAAGGCCTGCGCCCTGGCACTGGCCCACACCGGGCTGAACCTCACCCTGCTGGGCGCGCGCGCGGTTGCGCAACCCTTGCCGCCCGAGCGATACACCCAGCGGCTATATGCGCTCAACGCAGCGTCGCGGCAATTGCTCGATCAGTTGCGCGTGTGGCCGCATATCCCACCTGAGCGTATCCAGCCGGTGCAGGCCATGCACATCCGCGCAGACGGTGCGCAGCTCACATTCCAGGCGCAGGACGCCCGGGCCGAGGCGCTGGCATGGATGGTCGAATCAGACGCCATCGAAGCCGCGATCGATCTGGCGCTGCGTTTCGAGCGCCGGGTGCAGATCGACCCCGTGCAGGCCGAGCGTCTGCATCACCATCCCTCCAGCGGCTGGCAGGTGCAGACCAGCGACGGCCGCACGCTGCAGACCGCGCTGCTGATCGGCGCGGACGGCGAACACAGCCTGGTGCGCAAGGCCTCCGGCATCCCGATGGACGTGCATGACTACATGCAACGCGGCGTGGTGGCCAATTTCGTCTGCGCTGCGCCGCACGACGGCGTCGCCTTCCAGACCTTTGCTGACGGCGGCGTCATCGCCCTGCTGCCGCTGGCACCGATGCGGAGCCAGCCCATGGTGTCGCTGGTCTGGTCTGCCCCTGAGCCGCTGGCGCAGGCGTTGCTCGCACTGCCGCCAGACGAACTTGCGCGTCAGGTTGATGCCCATCTGCCCGCGCTGCGCGCGCAGCATCTCGGGCCGCTGCAGGCCACCGGCAGCGCTGCCGCCTGGCGTCTGCAACGCCAGCTGGCCCGCCGCTCCGTCGCCAATGATCTGGTGCTGATCGGAGATGCTGCGCACCGCGTGCATCCGCTGGCCGGGCAAGGGCTGAACCTCGGCCTGCAGGACGTGCAGGTGCTGGCCCACATTCTGCAGCAGCGTCCGGCAGGGCAGGCCATCAACGATCCGCGCCTGCTGCGGCGGTATTCCCGTGCCCGGGCGGAACAGGTGCTGGCCCTGGCCACCGCCACTGACTCGCTGGCGCGGTTGTACGCCGCGCAAAGCCGCATTCCCGCACCGCTGCGCGCACTGGGTCTGCATGCCGCCAATGCCTTGCCGCCATTGAAGCAACTGCTCACCCGGTATGCTTCGGGTCTTCCCTATCTTGCCTGATGCGCAGATTTGCGCCCAACCGCCTTCATGAACTCCCTGCTCTCCCGCTCTGTGTTGCGCGTCCTGCGCCTGGCCGCGCTGTCCGTGGCCGTTCTATCTGTGCCCGCCATGGCGCAAACCCTGGCCGACACCCGCGCCGCACTGGAAAAAGCCATGCCCGGCCTGCCCGCCAGCGCCAAGATCATCAAGACACCCTATGCCGGGCTGTACGAAGTGGACGTCGGCACCAAGATTTTCTACACCGACGCCAAGGCCACGTTTCTGTTCGCTGGCGAGATTTTCGACACCAAGACCCAGACCAACATCACCAAGGCCCGCATCGACGACCTGCGACGGGTGAACTGGAAAGACCTGCCGTTCAAGGACTCGTTCCCGCTGGTATTCGGAAACGGCAAGCGCCAGATCGCCATTTTTGAAGATCCGTACTGCCCGTATTGCCACAAAATGGAAGCCACGCTGGAGAAGATGAGCAACGTCACGCTGCATGTGTTCGTCGTGCCCATCATCCGCCGCGAATCCATGCAGCAGGCACGCGACATCTGGTGTGCACCCAACCGCAGCAAGACCTGGCTCGACTGGATGAACAATCAGGTGCAGCCGCCCAAGGCCGCCGCGACCTGCGTCGATCCGCTCAAGGCCAATGTGCAACTGGCGGAAAAGCTCGGCATTTCTTCCACCCCCACGCTGATCTTCATGGATGGCGACCGCATGGAAGGCGCACTGCCGCAGGAAGACGTCGAGAAAAAGCTGGCCTCGATCAAGTAAGTCTTCAGGTCGCTCCCAGGCCGAAGCGCCACAACAGATACACCGCCATTCCCCCGGCAATGGCCGCCAGCAGTTTGCGCGTGGCCAGCGCCAGCGCGGCGCTGGCTGCGGCGCCCGCCAGCCACGGATTACGCCAGCTCACATCCCAATGCTGCCCATCCGGCAGCAACACCATGGGCACAACAATCGCGGTGAGCACGGCCACCGGCACATGGCGCAGCGCCTGCCGCACGCGCGGCGAAAACTGTAGGCGCCCGCCCAGACCGAACAAGGTGTAGCGGATCAGAAAAGTGACCACCGCCATGCCGACGATGACGGTCCAGCTTGCCCAGTTCATGGCGTGCCTGGCAGGGTCGGGGCAGAACGCGCGGCGACTCGCCCATCGATCCACACCCCGACCAACACGGCGGCCAGCGCCGCGCACAACAGGCCCAGCTTGTATGGCAGGCCGCGGGCCAGCAGCGCCACCGCCGCTGCGGTGAGCGCCACCGCGACGCTCGACCGCTCGCGCAACAGCGGCACGACAATGCCAACGAAGGTCGCCACCAGCGCAAACTCCAGGCCCAACTGGGTGAGCGCCGGGCTGGCCTGTCCCAGCAACGCGCCCGCCGCCGTCCAGCCCAGCCAGTTGGCATACATGGCCGCACCCGAGCCCGCGGTGTACCAGTGCTTGAACGGCGCGCCGTCGTCGCGGGCGTAGCGGTGGTGGACGGCGGCATAGGTTTCATCGGTCAACCAGAACGCCAGCAGCATCCGCCAGCGCTGCGGCAGCCGCGCCATCTGCGGCTGCAGGCTGGCCGAGTACAGCAGGTGGCGCAGATTGACCACCAGCGTGGTGAACACCACGACCAGCCCACTGGCGCCGCTGGCCAGCAGGCTCAGCGCGATGAACTGCGCCGACCCGGCGAACACCAGCGCCGACATGGCCATCGCGCCCTCGATGCCCAACGGGCTGGCGGACGCCAACGCGCCGAAGATCAGCCCGAAGGGCGCGGCGCCGAGCAGCAGCGGCAGGGTGTCACGCGCACCGTGGCGCAGTTCGGTGGCACGGGTTAGCGTCTGGTGGCCACAGGGGGATGGCATTGCACACATGCCAACAGATTACCGGCAGACGTCCGCCTGATCTTGGACGTTCTTGCGCGATGCATAGCCTCCGGGGGTCACGCCGAACGCGCGTTTGAACAGCCGGTGCAGATGCGACTGATCGGCAAAGCCCAGGCTGGCCGCCACCTCGGCCGCGCTCTGCCCGCCGCGCAACTGGTGCTTGGCCTGCGCCAGCCTCCACTGGTTGCGCCAGGCATGCGGCGGCATCCCGACCGTGCGCGAGAACACGCGGTTGAGGTGCCAGGGGCTCAGGCCGACCGCGCGCGCCAGGTCAGCGAGAGTCAGCGTGGCGGTGAGATCGGCGCGCAACAGGTCCTGCACCCGGCGCACCGCCGCATCCTCCCGCCCGGTCGCGGGTTCGCGTGCACCGGCATGACGCAGCAGCGGCGTCATCGCCTCGCGCCAGATACCAGCGCGCAGCAATGCATCGCTGGATGCATGCAGCGCGGCATGCAAACCCCGCAAGGCCTGGAAAAGCGCCGGGTCATCGAACACCACCCGATCGAAGACCGGCAGGCGGGCATCGCCCTCGCGCAACTCGGCCATGAGTTCAGCCAGCAAGGCCGGTTGCGGGTAGAACACCCGGTAGGCCCAGCCCGCCTCACAGCCGCTGCTGCCATCGTGCACTTCTCCAGGCGGAATGACGATGATGCTTCCGGCCGCTGCCACCTGTGATGTCCGGCCACAGCAAAACCGTTCCACACCGTCTTCGATCAGCGCGATGACATAGCTGTCGTGCACATGCGGCGCAAATTGATGGTCGAGGTAACGCGCCGTGAGCAACTCCATGTCGCCAAAATCGGCTGCAAAGCGCAACTGTGCAAACTCGGCGCTTGCCCCGGATACCCGAGGATTTTTGAATGGTTGCGCTGGTTTCGTCATGGTCGCCAGCGTACAAGCACAGACTCGATCATTGTTCAGGAGGGTGTGATGCGCTTTTTCAATCTGGAACCACCGGACGTCCAACAACTCACCCTGGCTCTGCTGGAGGCCGACCTGCTGGCGCAAGCCTGTTGCGATGGCCACCTGCTCGGCGGCACCCAGCAGGATCTGCCCATTCTCCAGCAGGTGATCGACCAGCTCCCCACGCACACGCTGAACCCGCAACAGGTGCAGGCCATTGCAGCCGCCCTGGGCCGGGTACTTCTGCATCAACAGGAAGGCGGCGACTGGGTCATTGTGCTAGGCGCGTACCAGCGCGGCTTCGCCATCCGCCGCTTGGGCACGCTGCACTGGATTTCCCCCGAGGGCGCGCTGCGCTCGCATCTGCACGGCCAGGCCAAGCCCAACCTGCAGCGCCTGTTCGCCAGCATGATGGAGCGCCTGAACCCGCCCGCCTTGGCGGCCTGATGGGCGCTCAAGACGCCGGCTTGCGCGGTGTGTAGCCGTCGTTCAGGGTGTGCAGGAAGGCGATGATGTCGCGCATGTCCTGCGACGTCATCGCCGGTTGCTCGCCAAGGTGGCGGTTCAGCGGCGGGTCGGTGGTGTCCACATTGGCGTGGTACTGCGGCGGCAGATCGTCGTACTTCTGCACCTTGCCGTCCACGGTGGGATAGATCTTGCCGGGCTGCACGTCGCGGAAGTTGTAGAAGTCCAGCACCTGCTGGAGCGAGTGGTAGACGCCGTTGTGGAAGTACACCGGCCGCTGCGCCACGTTGCGCAAGGTGGGCGTGAGGAACATGCCGCAATAAGCGGTCTGGTCCTTCATGTCCGTGCGGAAGGGGCCGCATAGCCCAAGATCGACATAGTGCGGATTCTGGTTCGCCGGGATGTGCGAATTGCGCGGCACGCCCAGCGCCTCGTACTGCGTGTCGGTGAACAGCGGCGGCAGATGATCTTTGGTCGGCTGGTCGAGGTGGCAGGCGGCGCAGTCGGCCTTGTGCACGTCGTTGAACGCCAGGTAGCCGCGCATTTCAGGCGGCGTCAACCGTGCCTTGCCCTGCAGCCAGGCGTCGTACTTGCTGGTGAAGGCGTGAAAGCTCGGGGCTTCGATCTGATAGCGGGCGATGGCGAACAAGGCTTCGGCCACCGCCTGCTTCGGGTCACCGAACACATTGGGGCCGAACAACTGGAGGAATTGCGGCGCGTAGGGCTGATGTTCCAGGATCGCGGCGACGCGCTGCGGCTTGCCCGCGTCCATTTCCACCGGATTGAACAAGGGGCCGTCAGCCTGCTGCTGCAGAGTGTTGACCCGGCCGTCCCAGAACAGGCCGCCCGTGGGTACCAGGTTCTGCGCGGCCTGGGCCGTGCTTTGCGCGGTCTTGGTAGCCCGCTGACTGTCCTGCCCCAGCGCCACGAGCTGCTGCAGAGTGATGGTTTCGTTTTCCTCGTTGTCCGGGCCGATGGAGAAGGGCTGCTGGCGGTAGAGATAGGCCAGAGAGGGCGGCGGGCGGAAGCCGGGCGAAGTGAGATGCGCCCCGCCCAGCATCACCGGGCCGCTGCCCGGCGGGGGGTTGTACCCATTCGCCGGGTCATGGCAGGACGCGCACGACTGCTTGCCCGAGGCGGAAAGCGCCGGATCGAAGAACAACTGCCGCCCGAGTTGCGCCACGGCGGAAAGTGGCTGCTGTGGCGGCAGCACGAGCCGCACCGGATGCGGGTTGCCGCCCAGCGCATACGTCACGCTGTCGACCGGATGCGTCAGCCAGGCGATGGGTGCAATCGCGGGCTGGGCGTGCATCCCCCAGGCCAGGCCCGCGCAGGTACAGGCCAGCAGCATGGTCACGCCAGCCGCGATGCGGCGCGCCGTCCTGGGCGGAGAACTGCCCCTCCCAGCCTCTCCCACGCGCGGGAGAGGCGACGGCGGCGCGGTCGATGTGGCGCCCTCCCCATCGATGGGGAGGGTTGAAGCCCGAGAGTCCATCAGCTCTGCTTGCTGAAGAGCGACACATTGAATGCCGGTGAGGTGCTGCCTGCGGGCGGCTGGCTCAGCACGGTGCCCTGCGCCGGGTCGATGAACACCTTGGTGCCTGCGGCCTTGCTGAAGTCGAACAGACCCATGATGGAACCGGCCGTGGCGTCGAACGAACCGCCGCCCAGACGCTGGCCGCCGAGCCAGTTGTCTTCGATGAAGCGCGCCACCGAGCTGAGCGAAATGGGCGTGTCGCTCACATAGTTGGCGCGGGCCCAGGGCGAGATCACCAGGAAGGGAATGCGGGTGCCGGGGCCGCAGCGGCCGTTGACCGGCTTGCCGTCGACGCCGGTTTTGGGGGTGCCACCCGCGGGGCCGCATTGGCCGGAGCCATTGAGCTGGTCGGCCTGCGGATCGTAGGAATAGCTCGTCGGCGCAGCATACGCATGGTCATACCAGCCGTCGGAATCGTCCCAGGTGACGATGACTGCCGTGTTGCTCCACTGGGGCTGCTGCTCCAGGAAATTCACCACCTTGGCCACGAAGGCCTGCTCGTCCAGTGGGTTGGAATACCCGGCGTGGCCGTCGGCAAAGCCCGGGGCCTTCAGGAACGCCACAGCGGGCATGTTGTTGGCTTTCACCGCGGCAAAAAAGTCCTGCAGACCATACTCATGGTTTGCCGGGTCAGTGGTCTGGCCATCGGTCTCCAAGGTGTGGCCGATGGCCAGTGTAGAGCTTGGGCGGGCGTGGGTCGGGTTGGCCGTGCTCTTGTAGTACTGGAACCAGTTGTGGTGCTGGATGTAGTCGGTGATGTTGCCGCCCACGACGTTGGATGCCGTGCTGCGTTTGCAGCCTGTGGTGCCGTTGGGGTTGGTCACGGTGAGGTTGAACCCGCCCATGAAGCCGCCCCAGGAGATGTTCTTGGCATTGAGCAGATCACCGATGTTCTTGCCCGACATGGACACTTGATCGGTCGTGCTGGAACAGACATCGTAGGCAGGATCGACATCGTTGATCATGGTGTAGCCGCCCTGTCCATCATTGACGTAGTAGCTGTACCACGCGCTCTTGGCGGTCTTGCTGGAAGACGGCGGATCGCTCGGCAGGGTGAACGGCTGCACCGCGGTCTTGACGAGCTGCACTCCGTTGGTCTGGCCGCCAATCATTTCCAGCGCGCCCGGCGTGGACGGCCCGTAGGTATCGGTGTAGGCGGCATCGCTCATGGCGAAGTTCTGCGCGTAATTCCACAGCGCCGTGACGGTGTTGCCGTCGAAATAACCCATCACCTGGCCGGTCGTGCCGAATGCGCCCACGCCACCCGTCGTCTCGATACCCGTATAGAGCGGAAACAGATCGGCCTTGCCGCCGTCGTAAGCCTTCTGTTCGGCGGTGTAGGCATGCACCTGATCGGCCGTGGCGGCCTGGGTACGGTCGAGACGGAAAGGCTCGGTGGCACCGGCACCATTGGCGGTGTTGGTGGCGTTGGGGTTGTTGGTCAGTAGATTGGCGCTGACCAGATTGTTCGGCGTGGGGGTGCCCGCCTTGGCGGTGAACGCCGGCTCACCGGCCGGATTGGTCGCAGTGGGGTAGGTGGCGAAATAGTGGTCGAACGACACGTTTT